>JGI1355J14265_100001_pt1 | contig 268804 bp, 77 predicted proteins | sample Subgrocontami67m_FD_14265 | JGI IMG/M metagenome (IMG submission 14265)
GCGATCAGCAGCTGCGGATAATGGTTTTCCCTTCACGCAAATACGGATTTCGCGCGTCTCACTTGGTTGTGAACACAACCGACAAATTCCGTCTTTAGTATACTGACAGTGCATTATGCTGCGAACGAAATTGACGATGTAATATTAGCGTCTACCTCTTCCCAAGTATCTCCTTGAACGATCATTCCAGCACCGCGAGTAAAATTATCATCCAGGTCCGATAACTCAGAAAAATTCGCTAGTGTTTGGCCTTCAAATGGTCCTATTGTTGACAAACCTGAAGTGCAGAAATTTGCAGTATATGGTGATACCGCACTGCGTACCCAATCGTGCGAAGACATATCATTGCAATAGATCAAGCTTGCGTCCATTGGGATATCAATATCCATTGCACGATATTGTTCTCCATAACCTAAAGTCGATAGATATACAAATTTGGCCGGGGTATAGTGATAGCAATCCTTAAATACGGCTTTAAGTTCTAGACCTAAGCCAATCGTTAAACCTGGCGGAACCCCAGAGTCTCCAGAAGGAGGTTTGCATTGCAACGTGCCAGTAGCTTTAACTGCAACTAAGTATCCTTCTCGGGCAAAGTAATCCAGGCAGCTATTGTCATCCGGGTCTAGAATTGTTTCCATTGAGCACTTAGGGGCATCACTAGCAAGCATCGCTTCGGCAATCTCTTCATTTGTCATGCCGTCTTCTATCGCTTGATCTAAGTCGAAGAATATCACTTCGTACTGACACCCAGCGATCGTGCAAGGCACGGTCAATAGATAGTGATAATCAGCGCAAGGGTCGAGTTCAGTATACGGATCAACTTCAGTATACGTTCGATCTTTACGTCGTAGTGTCCAAGTACCATTGATGAATGCCCCAATATCGCATGCAGCTTCTACGTAGCAGTCTGTTTGTACAAACGGCCCGCCAATGTTGTACGTAGTGGAAATCACGGTAATTGAGTTTGCAATCTGAATGTCCCACTGCAGATACGTAGGAAGCAAACATCGTGGGTCAAGAATTACTTCTTCCGAAGTATCGGGTGGTGGAGGATCCCAACTCCCCATACCGAAAGAGCAACAGCATACGCACCACCAAGTGGGGTCGGGCAAGCAGCAGACTTCGACGCACTCCGCGTCGTCTATCGTGATGACTAGGGGCATCCTAGCTGCTCTCCCCACCGGAGGGAGGAATGATAAACTGCACGCCGCTGCCAGAAGGCTCGATGGTGATAACGATCGTGCCACTTTCGCAGATAGCGGTGCCGTCGAAGCCATCCTCGAAGTTACCCACCTCGAACGCTCGGTACACTGCTTGGTCGCCGGCAGCACCGAGGTACCTGTTGTTGGCGAAGCTCGCGTGGCCTTCCCAGTAGCAGGAGCTATCCACGTGCAGAGCCCATACGCGAGACGCGTACCAGGACGTGCCCTCGGCGATCGAGTCGCTCGACATCAGCCAGATGCGGTCGCCCGCCTTCATACCGGAGTCCGTGTGAGCGGACTTGAACTCTAGCGCAGCTTGCTCGATCTCGTACTCGCTATACCCCGAGTCTAGCGGGTCCATGATTAGGGCCTCGCCAGCCGCGTTGACTGGGGTCAGGTCCTCCTCGCTGAGCAGCACGCAGGTGCCGATTGATCCGCCGTTGGCCGACGCAGGCGAGACAACCTGAGCCATGGCGATCACGTTCGATGTGTTACCGCCTCCCCCGCGACGACCATGCTGAAGCATGAACTCGCCATTGACGAACATGCCGTGGACCATGTTCCCGCGACGAGCCATCTTGGCCACGCGGTTCAGGTAGTCCGCTCGAATGCCCTTGCCCGCCTCGAAGGGCGTCTTGGGTAGGCTGACGATGTTCTTCATTACGGGAGCATCCCTTCCATGTCCACGAGGGGATAGTTGTTGTACGGTCCTTCAGGACCAGGGATGCGGAACTGCCGCTTCCACGTTTCGTCCTTGGAGTGCCAGTACCTATTCCACCCGTCTTTACGCAGCGACCAGCGGAGCTCCACGTCGTAGTAGTCCACCCCTGGGGCAGTGCTGAACGTGCGAGTTACGGTGGCCGCAGACAGCATCAGGGTCTCGGCAGGGAACGTGAGGCCCAGCGATGGGCTGATCACATCGTCATCGTTGCACCCATTGATGTGGGTCATAACCTGCGTCGGGATGACGAGCAGCTTACTGTATCGCACGACGTAGTCCAGGCCGATGTTCAACCGCGACGGTGCTTCCTCATCCGTCACTGGGTTGTCGATATCGACTATGTCCGGGTCTTCCTCCTCTACCCCTGGCTGGCTCCAGAAGAACACCTGAGTGCCGTTGGCGTCCTTCGGATTGAGCTTTATGAACTCCGCCGATGGCTCGATGGTCTCGGTGAACTCTGCTGTCGTAACGTCGCCGGGTCCGCCAGGCTCGACACCAGCTTCGACCGCAAATTGGAGCGATATCTTTGCCCACTCGTACACGTTGCCGTGCCCGTCACTGGAGTTCTTGACTCGCTCGAACGGGCCCATCGTGCCGGAGCGAGCCACGATGTTGCTGCCCGGAGCGTACGGCCACTCCAGGCGGTTCTCTATGATGTTGAGGAAGATAGCGTGCCGCTGATCCCAACGACACTTGAGGTCCACTGCGGCAGCCCAGGACTGCCCATCGAAGCTCTCGCTCTCGGTCCACGCGAGGGCCTCGGGCTCCTCCAGGTCTGTCTCGTCGGTTAGCCAAGAAATAGGCATGCTAGATAGCCGTAGCTACGACTCCCTTGTTCAGCTTGTCGCGAATCTGGATCTCGACCTTGGTTTGATTCCGGGTCTCCTCGATCTGGTCCGCCATGGTCTTCAGGATTTCTTTCTGCGTCTCCAACTGACTCTTCGGGATATCGCGCTCGCCGGCAGTCGCAGTTTGGATTCGATTGAACACGCTGCTGGCGTCTTCGATCGTGGACTTGAATGGCTCGAGATCGATGTTCTTGGCCAGCTGCAAGATGGCGTCCTCGCGGCGACCGCGAGAAGCAGTCTCGTCCGTGTACATGCTTCCCGTTGCGCCCATGCCGAGCATGTTGCCTGCTCCAAGCAACGTGCCGAAGCCTGTACCCTTCAGCGGATCCAGGAACCACTTTTGAACCGCCTGTCCCTGCAAGTCAGCCATAGAGAAGTTGATGTCCTTCAGGATGCTGCCACCGCCCATGCCTGCATTCGTGAACTGGTTGAACGCTCCGGAGCCCATCCGAACAAACGCGTCGCGTACGCTTTCCTTAGTCTGTGGCCTGCCCGTAATGGCTCCCAGAGGGTTGGCTATCCCGCCTTGGATCAGATTGAACGCTTTCATGGCATCGGTGAAGCCACCAAACTCTTCGTGTATCGGCTTGAAGCCGAACATTCGCAGTGCGGAGCCCATGAACCCACCGCTCAAGAAGTCCTTCCCCTCGCCCATCATCCAGTTGTCGCTGCCCTTCAGCCCTTGCGGACCTACGGGTGCAGACCCGGAGAGGATACCAGCTAGGTCGGATCCCGCTTGGCCAGCCAACGCGGTCAAGAACGGCATCATCTCTGCGGTCTTGATCGCCATCTCTCCAAGCGCTCCGGCGAGCTTAGCGATCTCCTCTGCGAACTGACGAACCATGTCAGGGTTCATCTTGCTCATGAGGTTCGCGAAGTCCGTGCCCAGCTGATCTAGGATCGGGATCAGCTTCTCGCCTAGTGTAGCCGTGAATGCGTCGTACCATGGCAGCAGCGTGTCGCCTACTTGCTCGCGGAAGTTCTTCATGCCGAGCGTTAGATCAGCCTGCGCCTTGCCCGCTCCGCCCGTAGCCGTAGCCACGCCCTTGACGCCCACTTCCACCGCGTCGAGAATCACTCGTTGAGCCATGGCCGTCTCGCCAAGCTGAACCATGATCTTGAGCATGTCCTTCTGCTCTTCGGTGAAACGAACGCCAGACTTGGCCAAACCATCGAGACCGGACTCGGGGTACTCAAGTGCCTTCGCGAGTTGCAGTGCGTTGCTCTCCAGAGTACCGAAGCCTAACGCGGTGGTGTCCAGGACTGCCTTGATCGCCCGATCAAAGTTCTCGCCCTTGACGCTAGGAAACGCGAGGACCTGCCCCATGACGGTTTTGATCTTGCCGTCGTCCACGCGTGTGATTCGCTCGAGCTCGTCCGCCATCTGTTTCAGCTGCGGCACGCTGCGGCCAGCCGACGCACCCGTCGCCTGAATGACCGCGTGCAGCCTGGCGTCGATGGCCCGTCCCTCCATGGCCTCGCCGAGCGCTCCTTTGACGAAGCCTGTAATCGCCCGTAGGCCCGACTGAATCTGCTGCATGGCCTCCCTGCCGAGCCAGGTGGCAAACGCCGCTATGCCGATACTCCTAACCGTATTCGCCCAACCCTGCATCATCCCCTGGATGCCAGTTAGGCTTTGTCGGACCTGATTGAAGTCCGCCCCGAATACGATGTTGACGTCAGGTGTTCTTGACATATCAGAGGCTCGAATAGAACGCGGATAGTTCCTTCGCGTCCTTGAACGTAACTATGTTGCTGGTGTTGAGCCCGAAGACCGCTTCCAGCTGCGACAATGTGATGCGTCCTACGTTCTGGGGTTGTACTCCGCACCTAAGGATCAAGACTTCGGCGATTTTTGCTCGGTCGAATTTCTCCGGCTTTTCGCCCTTCGAGACAAAGGGGTCTCCTTGGTGGATGCCTCCTTGCCCATCACGTTGGCTCTGAGAAGCTCCAGCTTTGACAGCAGGGCTTTGGCCTTCTTTGCGTCAGAGATCCAGTTACGACACATCTCTAACGTCACCTCCGGGTGATTCCGGATGACCATGCGATAGAGTATCCGCGTGACCCCCGCTGGGTTGAGCAGCTTCAGGAAGTCCCCGCCGAAGATGTCGATACCTGCCGCTTCCGACGCAGCCATCCGTAGGATGCGATCGCCTTGGGCTTCGTTTGGAATACTGTTAGCCGCAGCGTTGCCCGCCTCGATCACTCGAGCCTTGAGCCACATCTCCAGCCATTCCAGATCTTCTAACTCCAGCGGTGAAAACTCGTACTCGACCCCGTCGCAAACGTGGCGGATGCCAGCGTGCGTTGCATTCCCCATTAGGTTGATCCTTCCCCGTAGTACTCATAGCCACTTGGCAGCAAGATCTTACCCAGAGCACCTGGGTCTTGTTCTCGCAGTGCCGTCCAGATGCCACTAACCGTGTAACCGATGATCGGTGGTGGGTTCGACGAGCGATCCACCTGGAAGTTCTGGTGAGCGTTCCAGACAATCGCGTCGAACTCGAAAAACAGCGTGGGCGTGACATACACCCGAACGCGGTTCGTGTTGTTGAGCTCGTACAACGCCACTTCCATATCGTCGTTGTGCACCTCGAAGCTGAGGTCCACTTCGAGGTTGCCGGTATCCCGCTCGGTCTCGCCATCCGCGACCGACGTCGAGGCAGGGCGGCGGAATGCCAGCGTGATAGCCTGCACTCGCTCCACTTCCGTGAACGTGTCGCTGTCGAGCGTGCCCTCGATGGTGACCCTGCCGTTCTTGCCGGACGCAGCCGGCACGCGGGTCTCGTCATGGTACGTGTTCGTCGTGTTCTTCTCGAGGTGGCCCATGACACCGAAGTTCGCCGACCAGTTGATCGGCGTACCGGCGGAGACAGGGATGTTCAGCGTGACATCGCTGATGAGCACCTCGCCCTCGTAGTTCACTAGCTGGCCAGGCTTGGCTGACGCCACGCCCGCGAACGCGAGTGGGTCTTCGCTAGGCATGGGGAAGTCGTAGCCCAGGCCTCGAACGAAGCCAGTCTCATCCAATACACCCTCTGTCGCACCGGAGGCACCCGGCACGCAGCTAGCGAAGTAACGAGCGACTGACGATTGACGGCCGAAGCCCCATGCTTGGGTGCAACCAATGCCTTCGACGTATGCGTATTTGCCAGAGCGTAACATGTTAGTCCTCGGAAGTGAGGTCCTCGTCCGGAAAGTTCATATGTACGTTGATGTCCCAAAGGGCATCCCAGCCTTCGATTCCCCGAGCGATGGCCAAATCCAAGTCCGCTTGTATGCTAACTATCTCTACGTTCTGAATGAACGCGTGGTCCCGGTAGGTCAACGACTCCAGGACTAACGCGTCATACTTCAGTGCGTGGATCGCTTGTATCATCCGCCACTGGGTGGGGAAGAACATGTAACCCACGCGGTCGTCGCCGGTCGATACCAGCAACGTGTAGGTCTGTATAATCTCCGTCCCGCAGCTGGCATTACCGAGGTTGACCTGCGTCGCCGTCGGTCGTAGCTGCCATTCAGGGAAGTCCGCCTCTTCCCGCACGTCCGGCTCTGGGTCGCGAGAAGAGTTCCAAGAGATCAGCTTGAACTTGCGATCTTTTAGAACCTTCACCAAGCGATCATACACCAGGGTCAGCGGTTCCCGTGTCACTTAAGCTCCTGGGCTATAATCTTCTTAGCTGCGTTACCCATCCGCTTCATCTCTGGGTTGCCTGGTGTGGCAAAGATGATACGCTGCGGCAAATGACGCTTCTCGTTCCCTCGTTGATGGAAGCTCATTACGTCCCGAACTGTAACCCCGGTCGGTACCGTTAATGTGCGCTTGCTGTATTGGAACGACCCGTCTTTGTTCTTCTTGCCAGTCTTCTCGTAGTACGTTACCTTTCGGGTGTACTGAGCATCCGAGCCCATCGACACCGTGGCTACGAAAAGGGCACCGGACTTTTGTTTGGTAGGCCCGAGCTTCGCTACGTTAGGGTGTAGGTTCCGACGCAACAGGGCGGTGTCCACCAAGATAGCCGGTGGCTTAGGCGGCTTCGGCGTCTCGCCTGGCTTGAGTTTCTTCTTACGGCCAGGTCGCCGATTGGCGATCGTGCGAGGAGACAACTTCTTCCAGGCTCCCGTCGTGCGTTTGCTGTCGGGTTGATCGACAGATCCGCCTCGGGAGGCCTGGGAGAAGCGACGTTGGGTGTAGGCAGAGTACATTCGCGACCACTGCTCCATGACCTTACTCATGACAGCAGGACTATTGAGAACCCTGGTTCGGAGAGCCTCTAATGCGCTGTCGCCGCGAATCCTAATTTGAACGTGAAAGTCTGCCACATCACTATGAAGATGCGCCCGAGTAACCCTTGACCAGCAGCTTCGGCCGTTTGCAGATCATGAGCGGATTGGACTCGGTATGAATATCAATACCGGCGTTCCAATCCTTCATCTTCTGCATGGCGTACACTTCCTTGCCCGGCGTGTTGATGTCGTCCATCGTGTTCGCTGGGGAGAAGTGTTGCTGGAAGAGATCCTCTACGCCCACTGGGTAGAAGTTCGCTTCGTCGGCCGCGAAGAAGTTCCGCGATCCGATCTTGCCTCGGTAGTTCTCGAACGTGATGTCACCGAACGTGACGGTGTTCGAGCCTCGGCCCATCGTGCCGGTGCCCTGCTGATCGATCGACCAGCGGTAGTTCGTCTGCTCGTTGTAGTTCGTCCGTACCTCTTCGTTGTTGACGAGGTTCTGGAAGAACGTGTTGCCGACGAACGCGTGGATGTGGTCGTAGGTCTGGCCACCGAGGACTTCCTCGGTGAACTGGATGATCTCCAAGCAGACGGACTTGATGCCTTCGCCGCTGCCTTCCAGATCGAAGTAGAACTCTTCCTGGGTCAGGCCGAGTGCGTCGAAGACATCCAGCAAGACCGTCGCGTCCTCGTCGGCGTCGATCAGCCGACCTTGGATCGCGTTGACTCGCCAGTACTCATGCGTGGCTTCGTGCGAACGACGCAGGCCGGTCAGCTTCTCCGTCATGAGCTCGCTGGCCGACACGAGTTGCTGCTCGCTGCCGTAGTGACGAATGCCGCTCAGGTCCTCCGCTTCGAGTGCGTCGTCGAAGGGAATGTAAGGGACATAGAACGGAATCAAGTCCCGGCGGTCCGCTGGCTTCTTGGTCGTTTCGCCAGACCGACGAGGCTTGGTCGGGATGAGCGAAATCGTCTCACCCTTTCGCTCGACTGCTACCGTGTAGCTTGTCGGATGCTTCGTTTCGAAAAGACCCATCGCCCCAATGCGTCGGGGGACGTAAGGAACGGTGTTGATGGCTTCCGTCAATGAAATAACACTGAAGGCGTCATCGTTGAAGATATCGAGCATCTGAGGAACTCCGAAGTAACAGTTGAATCGTATCCAGCGTGAATGGACCAGTAAGTTGGGCCTACGAATCGCGACCGCTCGTTGTGAACTCGACCGGCTCGCGGACAAAGCGAACACCTTGGTTGCGAAGATCGAGCAGACGCGTGATGAGCTCGGCGTCCGTCTCGTCATCGTCAGCACGGACGATCTCGTCGAGGTTCAGCAGGGCGGGACCGCGCACGAGCACCGGTACCGACACCTCGCCGTCGCCAGCTTCGATCGTGATATTCTCCAGGCAGATAGCATCGGAGAAGGTCGGCTGCGAGCCAACGACCTCATCGGCAGCGGCAGGGTTGACGAGGATCTCGCCGATCTCGTACTCGCCCGTAGTGAGCTTGACCGCAGTGCGGGTGTATCGCTTCTCGATCTCCCACAGAACAAGATCATGGACCTTCTTCTTGTCAACGACGGGAGTACCAGCTAATGGACGCGGCATGTGATCTTCTCCGAAATAAAACTGACTGACTTGAGGTAACGAAGCCTAAGAGCTAGGCTCGCTTTTGAGATCGTTCCTTGGCTCGCTTCGCGGCCTCGATCATGGGGTTTTCTTTGCCGTTCTCGTCCTTGGACAGACGGATGACACTGCGGCCCACGTTCTGGATCGGCCGAGCTTCGGCGATCTTGCGGGCCTGCGCCACCATACGGTCGAACTCGGTCTCTCCGCTAGCGTTGTCTTCGCTGCTGAGGCTGAGGTCGCCAGTGATAGCATCGTCGGAGCAGTACGTCTTCTTCCACTCGTCGCCGAGGGCAGGCGTAAGCACGCGCTCCTTCACCAGGGAATCGATAACCGTTTCCCGCGACAGCTTGAACTGTCGGACCATGGCGGCTGGGAATGAAAGATTCAACGCAGGTTCCTCCACTTCTTCGAGGTTCTGAACCTCTTGGAGAATCAACCGCAACTGCTCGGGCTCGGATGAGCCTTCGGGAGCGGAGATGCCAAGAGCATCCAGGATCTTAGTAATGAGCTCGTTCATGCTGCCTCCGCCTTTGCCCTTAGATTTAGGTGCAGGCTCATCAGCGAGTTTCAGGCCGGACTGCGTATCGTAAGACAGCACGACCGGACCCTTCCAATCTTCCAGACCAGGCACTACCGGGACGGAAGTAGCGGCGACGTGCCGCAGAGGATAAGAGTACGTCTTGCCTTTGCCATCGACAAAGGACTTGGGGCACATGGCGGAGACATCCACGCGGGTGCACTTCTTCTTGGCATCCTCGTCGTGGAACTTCACCTTAATGAAGGTGGACATCACGCCGTCTTTGTTCGGCTTCTTCTGAAGGTCCAGAACCGTCCCGCGATCGTTGTCGGGATCTTCCACGTGCGTCTTGAAGAAAGGCACGCGGATCTTGGTCTTCTGGAACTGCTTGAACTGGGAGACCATGCGATCGAGGAACGGTTCCTTCACCTCGACGGTGACGGGTTTGTCGTTCTCAACCCACGGACAGATCTCGCCGACGGGAAGTAGCTCCTTCTCCATCACGAGCGGATCAGCGGTCTTTTGCCAGGCTTGCGTCATAAGAGGTTTAGTGAGCGGGGTAACTTATGTCAAAATAAATTTACAATAAAAGTTCCGTGAAGTCCGTCTCGAATCCTGGATCGGGTGAGGCACCGGATGGGACCTTAGTTTGAGTAACCTCGTCGTCGTAAATAGCGACTGCTTGACACCGGCAGTTCCAGCCATTGGGTGGCCAGAACTGATCCCAGAACTCATCGTCCTTCTTTCGCTTGATCCCGTCGAGGACTTCGTGCTCCTCGCGGACTCGATCGTCGCCAACGGTCAAGTACTCAAAACCCCATACGTCCAAGTCGCCTTCGAAGCTGATGCGATGGGCGACGCCATATGCTATGGCCGAGTGCGTTCTGACTAGGGTCTCTATGTACCCAGTCGATCTAGGCTGCAACCCATGGCGACGAATCGCTTCGAGCATCTGAGCGACGCCCTGCTCCGTCGGTAGGTTCAGCTTCGTGACGTCGGCCAACGCATCGTTCATCACAGTCCGGATATCCGCCACGGACTTCTTGACTGCCTTCGACGACGTCGGGTAGAACCGCCTCTTGATGTTGCCTAGGTCTAGGTCGAACAGATCCGCTATGCGAGTGGCGTCCTCGAACACGGAGGCCAGCTTGAGGCTCTTGGCCATACTCCGCCGCTTGTTACCTACCTTCAGCCGGAGCAGGTAGCTGTAGGCCATCACATTGGCCAACTCGTCGGTGGCTTTCTCCAGGAGCTCCTCGTCCGGGTCTTTCACCCGAGGCCCCGAGGCGAGCCACCTCTTGTTGCTGCGTGCCATATCGGCCGCTACCCGCCACATCCTGGATGCCAGCAACCCGGACCGCCCCACCACTCGCTCGATGTCGCGAACTTGCAGTTTGGCGATAGCCCGCGTGGTTTGTCGCCTAGCCTGAATAGTCGCCCGAGACATACGGCTCCTGATCAAAGGTGGTAGGTGACGCGAACACCGTCGGTATCGTTTGAGGTTTCAGCCCCTCGGCCAGTTTGATCCGGCCACGAGCGATCTTCTTCAGCGTGTCTTCGGCTCGCGTCCTTTGATAGTGGAGACGATGCTGAATCGTGCCGTCCACCGGGTTGAAGTCCACGACGCCACGCGACTCGTACGCGTAGACGCCACTGAGTAACATTGCCGAGAACGCGATCTCCTTCGGCACTGACGTGAGCAGCGTAAGGTCCACATACGGACTGTTCTCCAAGATCTCATCCACCCGCTGCTCGGCCAACGCGATCATCTCGTACAACCGCACCGCGTAGTCCACTGGCTCGTCCTTGTCGCTAACGGCGATCCACTTGTGGAGGTTGTCCATGTTGTAGAACCGCCCGATCGCTTCGCTGTTCGTGTAGCGACCAAAGACCAACGCGGCAGACTTCACGTACTCCGTCGTACGAGGCAAGTGGTAGGTAGTGTCGTTGTACAGCACCTCGACGTAGTACTGGTACTTGGTCACGTCCTCGGGAGCGATGAAGCCACGAGAGTAATGACCAATGCCAGTCACGCCGAACGTGGACCCGTCGGCGAGCATAACCTCTTGGGTGTCCATCCGGATCACGCCGTACGTACTCGAAGGGTTTGACAGCGTGGGGATCTCGTCCGCGTTCACGAACTCGCCCTGGTCTAGCAAGGCGAACCGTAACGTGAACACCTCGACGGGATCTGGCGGATCGGACGACTCCTCCACCGTGTCCCGAGTGATGCGATACGTCTCGGTCTCGGAGACGATCTCAATGACGTACTCGTAGTCTACGTCCTCCTCGCTGTCGAACTCGTAGGTGTACAGTCCGCCGCCCTCCGACACCATATCAGTGCCGTCGGCGACGATGACTTCGAGCGTATCCTTGTTCCGCACCCCGTATGCCCCTAGGGCATCCGACAGCTTGACCGTCTCGGGGAGTGCGTCTGCAGTCCAGTTGAATGAAATCAGCATTAGATGTCAATCGAGATGGGTCGTGGAGAGGTGATGTCGTCGATGCTGCGTTCGTCCTCGTTGATAGCGAAGTCCCGCAGTGCCTGCACTTGAGCATCGGTGAACGGAATGCTGAATGGCTTCGCCACCGCGTTGCCATCACCGTCGTCCCAGATGCAGACGCCACGAAGCTCCGCATCGGAGATAGTCAGCTTCTTCATGTAGATGCCGTAGTCCTCGCCATCGAAGATCTTTACGACACTCGCGGTGGAACGAGCGATTAGCTCCGCCCCGTCCTCGTCGTACACAGTGACGCCCACCGTTCCGACACCATCGGCGATCGGGAGCATTGCTTCCGAGATGATCGTGCTCATGCTATCGTGACCTCACTGCTTTGTGAACTTTATCCATGATATCGAGTACTGAACCCGCTTCCGGATCGTCTTCCGGCGTGGCAAGCAGCGCTGCTTCGTTGCGAGCCTGAATCGCGTCAAGTGCTCCGGTCGTTAGCTCGACCGTCGCTCCGTTCCACACGCTCGACACCGCTGCCGCAACGTTCGTGTTGCCCGTTGTCGAGAGTGTGCGCGTGGCAGTGGCCCACACCGCTGTCGCAACCGCCGAAGCGCTCGCTCCATCCGTGAGTGTACGAGTAGCATTCCCCCACACCGCTGTTGCGTTCTCAGCTGCTGTTGGTGCTGAGCCGCCCGTCGTGATCTGATCCCACATGTCGGCCCGCAACGGATAGATCACGATCTTCGACGAGTCCGTCGGTGCTGTGCTGAACGCTGGCGAGACCGTGAGCGCCTTCGTCGTGCCGTTGTACGCCGTGATGACTCGCGTTTCCTTCGCTGCCGGCCCAGTGTAGACCGTCGCAACGTAGTCCTTGTAGAAGTCATTGACACTTGAGGGGCTGCCAGAACCGCCAAGAATGACATTCGTTGTCGTACCACCAGTCGTCACGCATAAGCCGTTGAATAGCCAGCTTCCTGTCTCGACTATGCTTTGCTCGTGGACGTCCGTCAGATTGTTGAGCGTTGCCGAGCTAATCGTCGAGTTATTCGTCCAGAACGATGAGAAGTTGGTTTGATTGTACGCACCAGACATTGCGCTGCCGACGGTCGCATCTCCGACCCAATAAGTCAGATTCGATTGCGGAATGCCTTGCGGAAGAATGATGTAGGTCGAAGTGTTATCCGGAGCCGTTCGCCAGCTTCGGTTGACGTATGCCTTCTTCGTCGAGCTTCCAATGTAGTCGTAGATCGTGCGAGACTGCCCGGCTCCAGTCCCGCCTGTAATCACGACGAGCGCTTGATTGTAATAATCACTGACGGTAGACGGGCCAGACGATTGAAGAATGATCGTATTAAGCTCTTCGCCTTCGACAACCGACGAGCCTTGAGACGTGCCGCTGTTCAGTGTTGTCTCGCTGCCGCCACCAGCCGCAGTATCCAAGATAAGATCGAGCCGCCCGCCATTGGCCCAATCAGTTTGCAACTCGTTCGTGTCCGAGAGGATCGAATCGACAATCCCATCAATCGTATCGACGCTCGACTGCGAGGACCGTGCGTCGAGTATATTGTCCAATCGGCCACCGTTGGCCCAATCCGTTTGCAGTTCGTTCGTGTCCGCAAGTGCAGACGTAACTTTCGTATCGGTCGCCGGTCCAGCGTGTCGGCCAGGATACACCCGCCAAATGTCGTCCTCTACCACCGAGAGCGTGGCATCGAGCGTCACGATTCCATCGCCGCCATTCGAGATGATTGTCCGTGTGGCGATGTCGCCCAAGTCCGCGCGGGTAATGACCAACTCCATGCCGGTGAAGTCCGACTGAGCGTTCGCACCGTCGAGCGTGATCGTCGTGCCAGTGTCGCCGCCTGTGCCGAATTGACCAGACTCTTGCACGTTCGCCGTTGCGATAACGCCACCCGCAGTCGTCCCGCTGATCTGCGCTGCATTCACTGGCAGATACCCGTCGCCTCGCCATGCGTCGTAGACTGTCGCGGGCAATACCGTGAACTCAACCCACACCTGCTGGAACGTCGCCGTGTGAACCGCCTTCACGATCAACCGCCCTGGCGTACTGGTGTCGGTCGTGCTGAGTGGTATTAGGTACCAGCCATCACCGTCGTCCGTCGGGTCCGTCGTGCTGTTGCGAGCCGCGAATGCTCCGTTGTCCTTCGAGACTTCAAGATAGCCTTCGAGCGTGTTGACGTTGATTGTCTCCGGCGTCTTGCCGTCGTCTGCATCCAAGAACGGACCTACTTGCACCGTAATCGCCGTATCTTCCTTGAGATACTGAGCACTTAGTGCCTGCGAGCTAATCGCCAAGAGAATCAGAATTGATCGAACGAACTTCATTGTCGCCTCCGCTTCGATAGCAGTAGTGAGCGTGGGCCGTTGCCGCCTGCCGGTGCTGTCTCGTGCAACGAAATCCAGCCAGGGATTACGTCGCTCGATACGCCAAGAGTTGGGTTGAACGTTTGAGTGTTTGTGCCTGTGACTACTTTACGTTGATTGGCAACGGACATACCACCGGCACCGTTCGTGCCGGTGGATTCCGTCGTGTGAAGCGTAGACCAGCTGCCATCACTGCTGTCACCATCCCCAGTGATAGTCTGATCCGCTCCACGCTCATTGAACAACACGCCTACCACGCAGTCGCCAGTCGGAATAGAACTAGTAGTAGTAGTTGGCGAAGCAGTTGCTGAGCCCGCTTCTGATGATCCGCCAACATACGAGAGCGTATATCCGCTTGTCGGGACGATCTCCACTAGCGTGGCCAGCGTCATCGTGTTTGCTTGGCCATAGGTTATTGTTATCGTGTCGCCAGTATCGAGCCCGTTCGTCAGTGGGCTGGTGAATACTGCTCCCTCAACGCCTGCATCTGCGGCACCAGGATCATACAGCGGAGATAACCGTCTCGTCCATGTGTTACCATTCGTATCAGTGACAGTCCAGCTGGAATACGCAGTACCATTCGTATTGCTATTGTCCGCCGAGATAACCAGCACACCCCATGAGCCAGTTGCGAAGTTGCCCGATGGCGTGATCGTCGCCGTCGTGGCCGATGTGTTCTCGTACAGCGTACCGCGATCAGTAGTCGTGATCGCAGCTTGTGCTGACAAGCAGACCAGGCTCAGTAGTGCTGCGAGTAAGTATCTCATTCGGGATCCGGGTACTCGAAGTCCTCGCCCGCCCCTCCGACACGCTGCACGTTGATTGTGAACTCGGAGTCCTCGTTCAATATGGTAGGGTCGGGGAACGTGACGTCCTTCGACGAATAGCCATGCACATTGACAACGCATGCCGCGTCCTCGTCGTCGCATCGCTCTACTATAGTTTCGTCAAAGTACGTCGTGTTATCGATGAAGATGAAAATGTCGTAATGCCCGTAGTTGTAAGCAGCTTGCATCGCACCGACGATTGGGCAGAGAATCAATGCTTCCCATCTGCCAAGCGGCGTGACTTCCGCCTTCATGCGTCCGCCTTGCACGAAGTCGAACACCGCTTCACCCTTCGTTCCGCCGCCTGGATCAATCGTGATCGCTCGGAAGATCCACTCGACCGACTGCCGTTCCTCGACGACGACCATCTTCTTAATCCAATGCATGAAGCAATCAGACACAGTGATGTGGTCGCAGTGGTTTACTCCCGGCGCGTAGAACACTCGATTTGCAACACCGAACATGCAGCGGCTAATCTGAATGTTGCCGACCGGCCAGTCGCCGCCGTTCACTTGATAGAACTTCACTAGATCGCATGTCATATGCTCGACGCCTAGTTCGTCCGTGCCGAGTCCGCTGCCGCCAGGGACAGAGATACCTTCGATGCCGATGTCCTCCATCACGAATGCGCCCGAACGAACGTCTAGCACTGTCCCGCCTGGCGCTCCATTCCATATGAGGATTGTCACTGGCCTGTCGTCGCCCGTATCCCAATTGCCGTTGTTGCGTACTTGATCCGGCATTCCGTTACCGCGCAGGCTCCACCCTGGGCTGTGCGAACCAATTACCATCGTCGATGAGACAAAGTACATGCCCGCCGGCAATCGCTTGCCCTTTCGCATCCACTCGACTATAGCCGGACCGTTATCAACGCTGGTGTTGTCCCGCACCAATGCGGGCACGGTCGTCGGAGCGATCAGCTCCAGATTGATAGCACCCATCGAAGCGATCAACGCACAAGCGAAGATCATCATCGCGGGGACGGCAAGATGTTTTGGTCGTTGCATGTTATCCTCTGTAAGCAAAACAGCGGCCCAAGCGCGGGGACACCTGAGCCGCTGCTCTTGCAATCAAGCCTTCGCAGCTTGACCTTCTCTTCGTACCTAACGCTTAGCCGGTGGATCGTAGATCACACGGTTAGCGGTTCCAGTATCCTCGTACACTATCACTAGCTGCAACCCTGCCCCCTCGCAGGCATCCTGCGCGTCGAGCAAGTTTTCTCCACCACATGCGTAGATCACTTCCTCCTCGTCGCCTTCCGGCTCCGGAGTAGGTAGTGGCTCGTCATCTGGGGATGGCACATCTGGACCAGGCGTCGGTTCAGGTAGTGGCTCCGGTTCCGGCTCGGGTGCCGGATCTGGTTTAGGCGTAGGCTGATCGCATATCAAGATTAGGCCCGCTCCGCTGGAGCCAGCTTTCTTCTTGAGGTACGAAGCCTTACCTACTGCTGACATCCAGTCCTCGCAGTTAGCTACTTCCCAGACGACCCGCTTGTGCGGACCGCGAGCTTGGTAGACGTCGATCTTGACGCCATTACGCTCATGGTTCGCTCGCACGTAGCCGCCGATCAGCTTACCTACGAATACGTTGAGCTCAGCTGGGTCGTCGGGCAGCGGCGAGACAGGTGGGCTCGGCTCTGGCGTAGGCACGTCATCGGGCTCGTCGGGTAGCGGAGCAGGGTCTGGCTGCGGTGCCGGTGCCGGCTCGTCCGGCGAGGGTTGCGGCACGTCATCCTCTTCGTCCCACGGCCACCAATTCTCGGCTGGGGCTGAAGCGAAACGCACTCGGGCTCTGGTACTGGTGGCTCCGCCATGACTACCATGGCTGCCCGCACTAGCGTGGGCTCGGTCTCTGAGCCTGCACTTACCGATGGCTCCTTCCGCTGTGACCACTAGGGCCAAAGCAGAGATCATCGATACTGCTATGATGAATTTTCGCACTGGAAAATCCTCGGGGTGTTTGTGGACGGGAACGGACGCTACTTCAACATCCCCTCGATCGCGTCGAGGACGGAGTTGAACGCAAACGCCAACATCGGGTTGATCTTCTCGAGGTGTGGCGTAGCGAACTCTTGCAGAGCGTTGATCGCTGCGACCAGAAGCTTCTTGAACGGCACTGGGATGTCCAGCGTTCCAAGATTCTCCAGACCCTTAACTAGGTCCTTGGCTTGAGTCTGCTCGTGCGAAGGCATTGCCTGCAAAATTCTCTCGGCTGCTTTCATTGGTGGATCACCTCCTTCGGTGGGTTAGTAAGGTCAAACTGAACTACTCGACTCGGTGAATCTATGTTCGCTACTGCATATCGGCGGCCATCGAACGCACTTAGGATGCGAACGGAAATAGCCACTGCTTTCTTCTTGCCGTCCTTGCACAGGATGATGCAGTTAATCTTGGTCACCTTGCCGCTGGACTTAGGGTCGGCCATGGACTTCACGTAAACTTCCCTGTGCTTGGCGATCAATGCTCCGTCGTCCATTAACGCCTCAACGCCTATCTCCTTCATCTCTTCCAGCGTCCAGCCGGTCAACCGCTCCAACGCTTTGTTCCACTCTATGACCTCATGGTCCTCGTCCATGATGCAGAGGCCATAGTTCGTATCGTCTAAGACGCACGACACTATCCGATAAAACTCTCGCTGCCTGACCCCTTCGACGTGCGACATGTAGGCTCCAAGCAGAGCCAAGATGCACGCCCCGCTCATCGCTACAAACGCCGCCACGCCTCTAATCTTTTGGGGGATCATTGCTGTCACTGATGGCCAATATTCTTCTAACGAGGTTAGTAATATCCCGCATCTTGATCGCACGGACACCCACCAGCATGCCGCAGGCGACGACCTTCCAGGGATTGTTCTTTCCTCCCAAGTATTCATACCCTACCATGCCGAGACCTGAGCCCAATCCCCCGTATAGTAATATGGTGCCGATGATCGTTCTGAACCGCAGTGGCTTGTCTTCCAGCAAGACCACGGCTAGCCCACTCAACGCGGCTGCTATGTAAGTAACCGCGAATGTTAATTCCGGCGACCATTCCATCACTCACTCTAGGGCTGATCTGTTGTAGGTCCAGCTATCCCACAGATAGTCAAGCAACTTGCCAATAATCCATCCGGCCAAGATCATCAAGATCAAGCTAAGCGTAATGAACCCTTTGACCTCCGGATCCTTGCTCACTTCGTGGACCAACCAACTTCGATCCTTGGCGTAGTCCTTGCCACCACCCACCACATAATCAGTCAGTTTCTCTTCTGCCACGGACACCATGGTCCGGCGTTCTGTTGGCGTCGTCGCCCGAGCTACTAGCCAGTCTTGGTCTAGCTTATCGCAGATCGCCGCTCGCTGGTTATCCGTTATGATTTTCACCAACCCACCCCGCAACTGAACCTAATGCCGAGCGAGGGTCCGTAGGAGTAAACTGGTTGGGAGTAGTACACAGACTGCGAGTAGTAGACCGGCTGCGAGTAGTACACAGGTTGCGAATACACAGGCTGCGAGTAGTAAACAGACTGTGAGTACGCAGGTTGTGAATAGTACGTCGATTGGGAATAGTAAGGCTGCGAGTACGTAGCTCCTCCGCCGCACCCTCCCGGACCGCACTGCGCGTAGCCCACGCTCGCCATGAAAGCCAACACCAACGCCACCGCTAATAGACATGCGAACCTCATGATCACCTCCTCAGTTACACGTAGCACACCCGGTCATCCCGCCAGTCGGCACAAATCCGCTGGCACGAACTGTTCTCCATCGCGACGCAGCAGTGGACTCTCGCATCCCCTTGGTGCCTCCGCCGCAGCTATGTCGCATCGGGTCGTCGTACTCCCCGCATTGATTGCACACTCGGAAGGCTGGGCCTTCGCATCGGTGGTTGCAGCTAGTGGGCCCACCGCAGATCGTACACATGCCGTTGTCCTGGTATCGATCCCCGCGACACCCAACGCAGCCGCCCAACAAAGCCTCACCCCGTAGTACCTCCGCTCGGCGTTCAGGGTTGTCCGGCAGGGCCTGCGCCTCAATGGCCTGCATGGCCACTGCGTCGCCGAACGGGTTGGCTTGGACGGTTACTTCCCCTGGACCTTGCATGCTGGCATACACGACCCTAGGGCCACTGCCAGAGTACAATGGGCTCTGCTTAACGTAGTACTGCGGAGCGGCGAGTTCGGCCACACCCGCGAACCGACCCTCGCCGCAGTCTCCGCAGCCAGGCCCCGTCCGAGGCTCTACGCTAATACCTATTTTGTTGTAGCTCCATATCGGAGCCGACTCGATCTTATTGATGAAGCTCTGTGCGTCATGCGACAGAAGACTGTTCAGGCTCTGCTTGTGGCCCCAGTCCGATGTCAGCAGTACGCAGTGCGGAACCATACGACAACCCCACTTAGCGATCTCTGCTTGACTCAGAGAGTCTCTGTCTATGATCCCGATGGCGTACTTCGAGCCTATCGCGTCTATGACCTCTCGGCTGAGCAGCACCTCCCGCTTGAACTTCTGACACGGAGCGCACCACGACGCCGTGAAGTAGAGAATCACATTCTTATTCTCGCGGGCAGCCCAGGACTTTGTAGTCGCGATCGAGTTTGTATATGTCAATACCTTCGAGTCGTCGGTAGCCTCGACCTGCTCTTCCACCCTGGGCTTCGGCTTCGGCGTGTGCTCGGGGCAGTCCTTGCATGCACACTTGCCCTTCTCGCAGGTACAGACCCCAGTGTTTGCGCAGTCGCAGTACTGTGGCGACATGTCCGACGCACCCCAGTCCCGCTCCAAGTTTGTGACGCGACGCTCCAGCGCAGTCAGCCCATCATGGTACTTCCGGTGCTCTACTTCCATAGTGGTCAGCCGGTGGTTCAGCTGGGCGAAGTGATCGCCGATCGCCATCTTGCCATCGCCACCACAGACGCGGCACTGTGTGAGCCCATCCCCGCTGCGGCCAGTGCCGTTGCAGTTAGCGCATACGTCGCCTGGTTGCGGCGTTGGGATATCTGGTCCTGGGATAGGCGACCCTATCTCGACCGTATTGCCAACGGCGTCCGCTGCGTTTGCTTTGCCACGCTCTACCTCGAACTGCGCTAATGCTGCATCCCCGAGGAGACCGCATAGCAAGAACATGTAGATGATCTTCATGCTAAACAATCCCTTGTGTGTCGAAGTCGTACAACTCCTGAGTGAAACCCTTGATCGGCGAGAAGGCGTACGAGTCCTGCTCTCCGAGTTGCTTGTCAACGTCATCCTGGTGCGTTCTCCACGAGCACCCCATGACTGCTTGATCGTTAATCTTTGGGTACGGTCCGCTCACGGACTGACCCCACGAGTTGAATTGGTACAAGTATCCTACGCCAGACTCTGTCCAGCCCACGCCGAGGTACACCATCTGGTGCGGCCAGCTGCCGTTGCGACGAATGAAGCCTTCGCTGTCTCGATCGCCCTCGTATCCTACTCCGCTCGCGACAGTCACTGGGCAGCCGGCACTGATCGCCGCAGCCGCCTCGTCGAAGCTCCGCACGAGCGTAACGTCCATCACTGGGTACTGCCGAGCGATGTCGTCTAGTTTGTTCTTGTCTTGCTGCCCTCCGCAGCCGTAGTAGCCCCACTCTTTTGCTTTACGCTGATCGTAGCGAGTCAGGTCGTGCTCCGCGACTCCGGTCTCCTTCGAGTAGTCCTTGCGTAGCAGCACACCGTACTTGCTGACCCAGTCGGCAGCCCAAGAGCCAGCCGCCCCATCTGAGTTATAGTCCATCTGAGGACCGCCATGCACTTCTACTCGGCAGCCTCCGTAGATTGCTTCCGTCGCCGCTCGACCAGGCCAGGTGATCTCGCCCTTGGCCGCCATGTTCCATAACAAACACGTACACGCTAACTCGGCACCCCACGACACGCAGTCGCCGATGCCTTGTGCTTCCCGCTTCCAGCTGGGGTCTACTCTGTCCTTCGCTTCCCAGAGGCGAACCTCTGTCCCTCGCTTCAGTTGGCGCACCATCCGATCAGGGACGTGCTTGACTGCCATCTGAGCCTGGAAGAACTCTTGGTAGTGTCGGTCGGGGATCCGACCAAATAGCTGCTTCGTCATAGCGCCTTCGCATACCCAGCGTTGATTTGTCTTCGTCCCAGCGTCGTCTTGTATGGTTCGACTAACGCGTCCGCGAGCACTCGCTCTAGTGTAAGTAGCCTAGACACGTTGGCCACTTCCTTCCCTCGCCCTCGCGTGGTGAAAGCTGCGTCTAGGTTTATGATCAAGGTGCAGTCCTGGCCGTTGGCCATGCGTTGTAAGTTGTTTCGGGATACCTTGCCGCCCCGCTGGTCGAGCTCGGGAGCCCAACACCCGCGAGGGTTGGTCGGGTCGTTGAGGTCTACGAGCCTCACGGATATCGTGAACGTCACCCGTTCGTTGCGTACTGGCGAGCCATCTACTTTCGCTCCGGGAGCACTGAGGGTTAGCGTGGTTTGAAAGATGAACGTATCACCGTCGTGCACCGAGATAATCTTCCCCGGCACTCGCAGCTGAGCTCCGTAGCACACCGCGTTCAGCACCAATAGGATCTTCAGCACCAGCAGCATGAAGTAGCCGCGTTTGGTGAGCCCTATCTTCATAACGTCCGAAGCCCTTCTGCTACTTCTCGGAACATGGCAGCCGCCGACGCTCGGCGAGCATCATCGAGTTGCCCTGGGTCTTTCAGTCGTCGTACGCTCATCTCTTGAGAGATGAGCACTTCGGTGCGAGGAAATCTGGTGGACAATGGGGTGGTGTTCGCAAGAAAGCGATGTCGTTGTAACCGAGCAAACGCCTTCCCCAGCCCGTTCGCCGTTTGTATCCGCTCTTCCTGAGTGCCATTGTACACCAGCGACTCAGCCATCTGAGCATACATGGCAGCCAGGATGGATGCTTCGTCCGAGGTGCAGCCTTCGCTCTTGAATGAGGAGGCAACTGTCGCGGAAAACGAGGTCGGCGTAGGAACTGGGGTCGGCGTAGGCGTCGGCGGTCCTGGAGGTAATGGACCAGGCGAGGGTACGCTACGGAGGAACAGCCACACTGCTCCACCGACGAGCACTGCCGTCATCAACATCACAAAGAGCATCCCAACGCAACCTATCGCCAGCGTGGAATTCTCGATCTTTCGGGGCTCGGTCATGGGCGAGCTACTAGCTCCTTGAACTTCCGGTCCACGAAGTCTACGACTCGTTGGCGGACCTGGTTTTTGAATAACTCGTCCGTGTAAGCCGGACCCCAAAAGTTAACATCCGTCAACAACTCATCCGCAAAGTGGTGGGCAAGAATCTGGCATATGCGGTTGATGTCTTGCGCGTCACCACCTTCGGAAGTATACACTGCGACGAGGAGCCGAGGCATTCGTCGCAGATCAATTGTCCTCGCTGCCTTGTCAAGCAGTTCAGACAATTCGCCGTCCAATCCGTTTGTGAGCGGAACGGATTGAACGGTTAGCTGGGGCGGGTATCCGCGTCCACCTCGTCGATCTGGTCGGCTTCGCCGAGGTCCTGCGGTGCCGGCGTCGGCGGACTGTAATTGTCCACCTGCACGTAGCTCTCCGCGAACGGATCGGTGACCGTACCATCCGAGTACGTGTACCGAGCTTCGCGACCTACGGTCTTATCGACCTCGGCCCAAAACTCTGGCAACGGCGGTTGCTCTTCCCCGGTCGTCGGATCGAACGCGACTTCGGTCCAGGGCAGGATCTCCACCCCGTCTTCCGTCACGCGAAGCTCTTGCTTCACCACTCGCAACCCGTTAGGGTCGTTCGGCACTGGCACGGGAGCCATGTGCTGGCGGTTCTTGATGAAATGCGCCATGCCTTCAGTCCTTTCGTCTATTGCCTCGGTCGGCCCGAGTCGCCGTGGCGGTCGCCCGCCCAAAGTAAGGTGCGTAAGTAACTCGCGAATCTCGTTGATCGCCTCGGATTGGTCTCGGAGCTCTCGCAGGATTCTAAGTTCTTGTCCCATAGTAATAACGTTTAGTCGCCGAGCGGCGATCTGTCTAAATTAAATATCATCGGGACCTTCAGAGAACTGCTCCGCCTGCGTAACAGGCACGTTGAGTTTCTCCAACATGGCTTGGATGTCCACCTGCCCAGCGATCTGCTCACCGAAGACTGGATCCGTCATCAGGGCAGTGAAGATCGTGGAGAACAACGCTCGGTCATCTGGCGACAACTTACCCAAGAGCAACCGGCACGCTCCCGGCTTGCCCCAGTTACTGCGGTTGAACGGCTCGAGAATATGCGTCGTCACTGCCTGCGTGATCCGCTTGTGCCGCTCAAGGTTAATAATGATCGCTACGTCGGCATGGGCCTCCGCCTCCGCCTTTGTCCCGAACGTGCCCTCGGTCGTGGCTCGCTCGGGGATGCCGAACGCTCGCAGCTTCAGGGCATCGAGGTACTTGAGGCGTACCACGAAGCTCGGCTGCAAGCCACCACCGTCGGTCACCCGCTCCATCTTCCAGGCGGACTCGGCAATCTCTCCGGTCTCTGGGTCGGTGTCCACTGGCGTGGCCCCATAGCCTGCTGATTTGTACGCTTCGCCCAGCCGCCTAGCCAGTTCGGCGTGGTCGATCTTGGGCCCACCGTCCGTAATCGCCGTCGAACCGACTGGGTACTGGATCCAAGTGAAACCACCCGCGACCTTATCGTCGTATCGTTGAGCACCCGAATCGCACGCGTTCCACTTCTGCCAACTCTCTTGCGGGACTCGAAGCAACGGATCACCTAGATCCCCGTAGCCCTCGTCGTCGAAGTTCACCCACAACACATGGTCCTTGTCGATTATCTCCTTCTTGCCGTTGCGGTCCGTGTTCTCGACGCCGAGGAAGTCACCGGTCTTATCGTCTACCAGGATATCGGTCAGGCAGGTCCGCAAGGACTTAATCCCAGTGAGCACCTGACGACGAGACTTGCCGCCCTTGAAGTCCACATCCTCGATGTCGTACCGCGTCTCGAAGGATCGCCACCCGTCCTTGAGCAGTCCCCTGAAAGAGGATCTGATAATGTACTCCTTGTACGGTTCCAGCTGGGCCCAAGTGAAGTCGCAGATGTCTGCGTCTTGCCCCTCGATGGTCCAGGGTTGCTGCATCAGCATAGCGACGATCACGTCCACCGCGAGTTTGATCGTCGGGTCGCGGAGCATGAGATTGAAGTCTCTGTCCGAGAGCCGAGCGGTATGCGGCAGTGTGGCACCGCCTACGCCACGGCCACCCCAGCCGTTGCTGCTGACGACCACTTGTCTGCCGGACTTGAATTCCTTGGCCATCGTTCACCTAGTTTCCGATAACTACCAGTCGGTTGCCGCTGAGGTCCACTGGTATGGGGAAGTACTTGTAGATTGGGTAACCGAGTGCGTCGGTCGCGTGCCCGCTGTCGTGCCTTTGCCCTGGTTCAGCCGGCACCGGGTTGCCGTAAGGATCCAGAGCTCGGTTCTCCAGATCGTCTATGAGGTGCGTCACTCGGTGATCGATCCAGAGCCTAGTCTCGCCTTTGGCGTTGCGGAGCATAGCGTTGACCGAGGCCACGCGGTCCTGCACGCCTGGATTGCTCTTGTCGTAGCGGACCCTAGCATTGAACCGCGTATCGCTGAGTATTTGTCGGTAGTCTGTCTTGCTCGCTGCCGTCTTGCGAGCTCGGCTGGATGCGTCACCAGTGAATAACCAGCCGCCCTTGTGCGTGGTGCCGTATCTGTTCCATAGGTGGTCGAGCGTCTCTTGCGTCGTAGTGTTCCGAAGCCAAATCTCATCAAAGACTTCTACTCCTCGCCCCGCTGGGGTATCGACGAACTGCATCAGCACCCACGCCATCGGATCGACGTTGAAGTCGCTGCCCACCAGGATCAGCTTCCTCGGGTCGTAGGTGCAGGCTTTCTTATTGTGCGGACCGAACGCGTAGTAGCACTTGCCTCCCGCGTCTACCCAGTTGCCACCTATTTGTTCGTTAAAATCTTTTGTATCAAGCTGAGCTCGGAGAGCCTCGATTTCCGCCGGGTCAGCAACGTCCCACGATGGCCAGGTGTAAGACTCGTACCCACCCTCTCCGCGTAGGCCCATCTCGTAGGCTTGCTTGAACTCGCGGGCACCAGGTCCAAAACGCTTAGGTACTCCGATTCGCCAACACCAACCTTGACGAGCAGCAAGTGCTGGCCGGATGCTGCGGTCATACACGCCAGGCCTTTGATCACTAGACTCATCGATCACACCTCCGTCCCACTCTGCTCCCTCGACACGAGCCGGTTTGTCGAGGCCCACTACGTACAGCTTGCTCCCAAAGATAGTCTCTATCTCCATGCGAGACTCGGATGGCGGTTTGGCGAGCCACTCTTTTGGGACTAAGTTTAATATCTGGTCCCACGCCACTAAACGAGCTTGCGCATATGTAGGTAAAGCAAAGAAATACTTCGGGTCGGGCCATGGCTTCTCCACTGGCAAGTACGCCACTATCCTTCGTCGCGACATAGTGGTCTTGCCGCTGAACCGACCGCAGCACAACACCACCGTTCGGGACTGGCTACGCCATGCCCGCGACTGCTTGGCGTGCGGCCGGAGTCGTTCCCATTGCCTTGCTGGTAGTAGAGCCTTCGCCGCCATCAGTCCTCAAAGCCACCTGGATTGATGTCCTCTTCGCCCATGCTCGTGAACAAGAATATCTCATGGGCGTCGGTGTCTCGCGAGCCAGGAGCAAAGGTCTCTAAGGTATGCCCAGCCGCGTGCCGGAACATCCGAGTGCCGTCGTCCTCCCTGCCTTCTTCCGCGAAGCCCAGCTTCTTGAACTTCTTGAGGGACTTATTAAACTCGGTTACGCTCGTGCCCTTCCACGTGGAGCCATCTGCGGAGTGCTTGGCTCCCTTCGGCATGGCCGCATGCAGCTGCTTCGTAGTGGGCCCGTCTACTGCTCCTGCTCCGCCGCCCTCGCCTCCGCAGGAGTTGTCGATCCCTCCGCCTTTGCCCGTAGCACAAAAGCCCAGCTTCAGCGTCTCCGGTGCTCCGTACCCAGGGTCACCAGGGAACAACCACTTAACTTTCTTGCTCATGCGACCTCCACTTCAGGAACAGAATCCAGCATCGCCGTCACAGCTTTGTTCAGCCGCTCCGGAGTAAGTTGTGTCTTCGCCACTGCGTCCACAGTCAACAACTTCTGTCGCAGATCCTTGGCCAGATCTATAACGAAGTCATCCGGCGAGACGCCCATCTTCAGCAGCTGCAATCCGTGACCGTCGTGCCGCAGCTTGTGGTCGATTAGCTCGCATGTCTCGGTGACCAGAGCATGCACTATGCTCACGTCTACCGAGCGACCAGACTCCTCGACCCGCTTGGCCGCTACTGTCATGTCGCGCACTTGGTTCAGGCTCTCGATCAAGTACTGCGTAGCGAAGTGCATGATCCGCATTCGCTGCTCAGTGTTCGTGACTGTCTTCGCATGCTCGCTGGCCGCCTCGTACTGAGCAGCCGCTCGCCCACAGATGTCGTGCATCATAGTGAGCTCATCCCGCAAGGATAGTATGTCCCTGGCGTGCCGCTGAAGAGTATCCAGCCGCTCGCGGAAGGCTTCGCTCAAGTATGATGCGTAACGACTCACCGCTTCCTCCAAGACCTACGCCATTGCTTCAGCTTACGCTTCAGCTTCGCCTTCCGACGATCGCACCCGCACCAGCTTCGCTTCTTGCGGTTCTTACGCTTAGCCATCTACCACCGCAGCAATGGAGCTATCTGTTTCTTCCAGTGTTCCCTATTTGCGTCACAAATCTCTGCAAGCGCGTCCACTGGCAGTGACCAGTCAACGCCTGACTCCTCAAGCAGCCAACGCATCGCAATCTCTGCATCGATTTTCGATCCGTAGCCGATCATAACTGCTAGCTCTACGTTGCGACTCCACTTTGCCTTAGGAGCGGCGACTAACCATGCTGGCGGGTGGTCCAAATCGCACAACGTTCCACACGACACTCTTAGCCGTAGCTGTTGCATAACATCGCTGCTACAAATCCGCCCATGATCGCCGCCCCGACGAGGAGCAGCAGTAGGGCGAACCACTTTGCGTCACTTGGTTTTCTTTCGTCCGGCACTGGGTCCTCGCTTCCCTAGCTTCGTGATCTGTAGGTCGCTGCCTTTGACCACGAATCTGTTTGGCTTCTTGGCTTTCTTCTTTTTGCTCATAGTAGTGTCACCTGTACGAAATTGGTACCGTCCTCTTGGTATGTTCCCGTCACCTTGAACTGACTGCCACGAGGCAGCAAGACCTCCGCCTCGCCCCAGTCTAGGAACAAGGCTCGTTTGCCCTTGGGCACGGTAATCTGCATCCGGATCGTCTTTCCGAACTGCTTGGCTACACCCGGATCTAGCGTCGTGCTCGTGTATCCATGGTCCACGAACTGATCGCCTGGCTTCAGTTTCGAGAACACGCTCAGCCCACCGTCGTCAATGCCTCGCACCACTTTGATCTCAGAGCTCAGTGGCGGGGCTTTCGCAAACGCTTTGTCCAGCTTGTTGATCTCGGTGTCCACCCCAATGCCCAAGTAGTCCTTGGGCTGTGGCTTCTCCCATGTCTCCAACTTTGATTTTCGAAGGTACTCGTTCATCTGTTCATGGCCGTCCTCCGAGTACCAACTGACCGCATCATCCACGGAGCTTGTCTTGGTGTACCTCTTCTGCTCCTGAATTAGCTCCTTGCAGCACGGATGGAATCCCTTGTCGAACGTGCCGACCTTTGCTTTCTCCTTCGGCGGCTCGTCGTCGGCGATCACCTGCTTGCTCTTAAAGTCGATCTCGCGGTTAATCTCCGCTCGGAGTTTCTTCAGCGAGCTCAGCGTCTCTCCCTCGACCGCCTCGCCTGCCTTGACCTTCTTGATCTTGGCCTTGACTGCGTCGCGGTCCGCTTCCAGCTTGGCTATTTCCTTCAGCAGCTTCGTCGAACCTTTGGCTGCACCCGCGACAGCCTTCGCTGCCTTCGGTCCGCCCTTCCCGCACGTGGGGTCAACGCCACCGCCTTTACCAGTTGGGCAGAACGCGAGCTCCAACCCTTCCGGCAGCACCACCGTAGCGTCACGAGCCACGAGGTCCTCCTCGGCGAGGGACACGATCTCGATGTCCTGCATCTGGAACTTGTCTCGGCTTAGTATCTCGTCGATGCTTAATTCTTTCATATCTCCCCGCGTCTCTCTGGCCAACGCCAGCATCTCGGTGCCTAGCTGACCAGCTGGCAGTCCTACGTAATGATCCGGCAATACTTCCGCGTCTATGACTGTGACCACTCCGTGCCCTGGGTGATTAATCTCGTACTTCGCCAACACCTTCATCTTCGTGTCCCGAGGCAACAAGAACTCCCGCTCGTAGCCCGAGCCTGGCCCGCCATCCACACTGACATAAGCACCGCGATTGCCCTTCGGCACCTTAAGATTTATCTTCGTGGCTCCGTTGCCGTACCCAGGTTCTTTCTTCGTGGCGATCGATGTGCTCACGTACCCGCGCTCTAAGAACACATCGCCGACCTCCAGCTTTCCTACGACGTTGCCCATCTTACCCGCGTTGCGATGCAGCAGCAAGTCCTCTTTCAGTGGTGGCGATTTGCGAAGAGCCTCATCAATCCGGATCACCCTGTCGAGGACGTCCGCCTTGACTACGTTGTGTCGTAGGTTGCCGTTAATAGTTTTGTAGCCCGACGAGCAGTAGCTGCCAAGCGCTTGCCGCTCTTGGAGAGTCAGGTTCTTCACCCACTCACTGTAGTTCTCTTTTGCCCATTCCTGATGTCCGCCATCTTTGAAGTTCTTCGGGCCACCAGGCAGGTACGAGCCATCTTCCGCGATGTAATGTGAGATCCCCTTGAGTGGCTTGGCCGGACTCGGCGGTGGCGGGGTCGGTGCTACTGGTGTCAAACCTTTCGGAGCAGACGGTGGTGGTGGTAGCGGAGGCTTGCCGATAAACTGCGAAGTCGTGCCAGGCTTGCTCGTGACGACGCCCATCAGTTTGTCGCTGGCCTGCTTCTCGAAGGCTTTAGCTTTCGCGTTGAGCAGCTTACGCTGCTTCTTCAGGGCACTCAACCCCTTCGTGGTGCCCGTAGCTTTGATTGCCGCGATCTTGGCCGCCACTCCCTTGGCTTCCGCCTTTGCCACCTTCGCCGACAGACGCAACGCATCTACTTCAGCCTTGAGCTCGGGCGTCATGGCGACGGAGTTTAACCCACCGCTGCCTCCGCGTCCGCCTCCCGGCGAGCAGCTATTGTCGATGCCTCCGCCTTTGCCCGTAGGACAGAACGCCAAGGACAGACCCACAGGCAAGTACGAGAACTCGATGCCGTGCTCGGCGTCCTTCATAGCCGCGTTGATTACTTCCTCCACCTGGTCCTCGGGGAACTCGTCCGCGAACTCTGCCTGCCCAGTCATGATCCCAGTGAAGTGGACCCACGAGTTGCCGTCCTCGTCCTCGCCAGTGCCGCGTGCCTGGAAGCGTAACCGCGTCTCTTCCTGATCGACGCCCAATAACTTTTGTGTCACGTCGAAGTGCGTAGCCTTGAACGCATCCCACGTGTATAGGTTGCCCTCGTTATCGACCATGCCCCTGAGCGTATCGACCGTACCGCCCTCGGTCAACCCCGCGTCGAACTTGGCTCGGATCTTGGCGAGCACTTGCGACATACTCGGGTTGACGTGGATCTTGACCTCTTGGCCGTTGTCGAGCTCGATCGTCTCGTGGCCGGAGGATGCCTTCCCGCAGGTAGGATCGATGCCACCGCCTTTACCAGTAGCACAAAACGCGAGCTCCAGCCCAGCAGGCAAGAAGCTTAGGGCGAGCTCCTTCGCCTCCTCGACGAGGTTCTTGTACCGCTGGGTCAGCGTAGTAATCACTGCGTCCGGCACTACGTCCCCAAGCAAGTACGTCAATCTAGCATGCGGGTCTGCCCCCATCCGAGACCGGAGCGTGTTGATTTGTGCAGCCAGATCCTTGTCTGACAGGCTGCCAAACACTTGGTGGGCGGATGCGTTGCTTCCGCCATGCCGCATGCTATCGAGCTCGCCCACTGAATTTCCGAAAGCCTTGCCCTTCGGCGAGCCCATTGCTCGAAACGCTAGGGCTCCTCCGTTGTCCAACCGGAGCACTTTGCCACTACTGGTCACGCCGATGTTGTCGTGTTCCAGCCCTGCGACATCCCAGTTCGCCAGCCACGCATCGACCACGAAGTTCTTGGATACTTCCTCTATTGCCTTCTGGCGAGTGTAACCTTGTAGGTCTCCGAGGGTCTTGACCTTCTCGAACTTGTTGAACACCGCAGCCTTGCCCTCGTACTCGCCGAGCTTCGTCTCGGGCACGGAGCCAGGGGCGAACGCTTCGTAGAGCTTGTTCGCCGCGTACTCGTTCTTGACGTTCGCTTCCTTGCCTCCGTAGGTCTTCATCACGTAGTCGCCATCGCCTTCGATGCGGACCTTCTTGGCTCCGGTGCTGCCGCCTATGTTCGAGTCCAGGACCTTAATCTTGCCTACAGCCTCGGGCACGTCCGCTCCGCTAGCGATCTTGGCATCGGCTATCTGCTTGTTCAGCTTCGCTCGCAGCTTCTTCGTTGCCGCTGTGACACCACCCGCTGCTCGCTCCTTCGCTACCTGCGCCATGAGGTTCGCTTGCTGCACGTAGAGCGAAGCTAGCTGACCGGAGCCTCCGGAGGACGACGAGCAACTGTTGTCGATTCCGCCGCCTTTACCCGTAGGACAGAACGCGAGCATCAACCCTTCGGGCATCGGGGAGTCTAGCTCGATGCTCGCCGCTACCTGACCAGTACTTACGCTCTCTCGCTTGCCGAGCGTAGCATACATGAACTCCTCTATCTCCGGCAGCAGCCGCTTGCCGCTGGTGCCGTAGTTCGGGTGCGTTATGGCAGCGAACGACTCAGCGTAGTACTCCTTAATGTTGCTCGTTCCGTACTCGGTGAGAGTCTTGGCCGCGTCTTTGCTCTTCTTCCACCGCTTCTGATGGGCCTCGTCTTTGCAGAGCTTCATCTTCTTGCCCACTATATCCAGGAACTCGCTGCGTTGCTGCTGCGAGAGTGCCTTGTACCAAATCCGATGCCCGAACTCATGCCTGATGACACTCTGCATCCTGCCACCGCCGATCGTCCAGTGACCGGCTCCTACCCCTGGCGTCGGGGTTTCGGCAATTGGCAAATGCGACATCACCCCGATGTTGTTGTTCAGAGCCCAGTAGGTGCCGATCGCCGAGCCACCGTTCACGCCATGCCCAGCTTGGCCACTGGACTTCACGTCCGTTACGCGGAACTCGTTTGCTTGGAACGAAAACGTGTGGACCTTGATCTCGCCCTTCAGATGCTTGTCCACTAACTCGAACTCGTTCGCCGCTCTGTTGATCTCGTTGGCGTAGACCTGAGCTACTTCGACTATGCGAGACTTGTCTACGCTGCCGCCCTTGGTGAGCGTAGTAGACAACTCGTCCTTGAGGTACTTACTCGCTTCCGCCATCGAGTTGAACTCAACTGCTTCGGGGCGAGTGCCCTTGGCTCCGAAGGATTTCTTCGGTCCGGCAGGCGGAGCAGGTGGTGCGTCCGGCGGCGAGGCAGGCTTGGGCGGAGCAGGCTTCTTGCCCTTCGGCGGAGTCTTCGGTGGCAGAGGCTTGCCGGCGAGCTTCGCTTCGAGCTCTGCGATCTTGCTGTTAATCTGTGAGCGTAGCTTCTTCGTGGCACTAGTCGCGACACCCTTCGGCGAGAGCTTCCGCTCCTCGGCTGCCTTCTTCTGGATCTCTTCCCGCTTCGCGTAGAGCTCGGTGAGCTCCTTCTGTATCGCGAAGGCATCGCCGTCCCCAGCACTCGCCGCCGAGCCTCCCGGCGAGCACGTAGGATCTATGCCTCCGCCTTTGCCAGTCGGACAGAATGCGAGCTCTAGTCCAGCAGGTAGCATCTATTCTTCCTCGCGGCGACGATCCAACAACGCTTCGTCAGATAGATCCGGGTCTAGCTGAAACGTAATCGGCTCTTCCTCTTGGTAGTCCACTTGTGACGGATCCGGCTCGAGGTGCAGATCATGCCCATCGCAGATCTCTTCCGGTATCCCCTCGGGGAACGCACCGCACACGTGGACCTCACTGGCCTCTGTCCCGTCCGGCTGCTCGACGCCCTCGTAGTGTATGCAGCCCCGTACCCAGCATCTGCATTTAGCCAACATCTACCTATTCCTTCTGCCTAGTCGCACCACGACCCACACCACCGCTATCGCAGTGATGGCGAGCAGCGAGACAATAACTACTCCCGACCCATCGAACGCTTCCAACAAGTTTGTCAACATATGATCTACCAAACGAAGTGCGCGACCCATGCTACGAAGCGCTTCATGATCCGCTGAACCTTGGCCCATAAGGATTGTCGTAGCATGCCGTACTTGTGAGTAAGTTCTTCGCGAGACTTATCAGAGCAGTACCAGTCGTGGATCAACTCGTACTCTTCCTCGCTTAAGAGAGCTTGGAGCTCCTCGATGCTCATGGGCACATCACCAGTAACGTTTAGTGCCGGCACTTGGATATGTCTAAAATCTTCTCCCTCTAATATGGGCACCTCCTTCTTGGCCTTCTTGTACCGAACGAATGCGTTCCGTAACGCGGTCATGGCGTATGTTGAAAACGAGCCTCGGGACTCGTCGTGATTCTTCTCGCAGTCCTGGAGCACTTGCAGACCGAGCTCGGCGACGAGGTCGGGATCGACGCCCACTCGCTTAGCTATCCGCTCGACAAGTTTGAGGTGGTTCCAGATGTCTGACACATGGGCCTCGTTGCACTACTCACGTGCCAAAACGCAGAACGCGCGTTGGAAAAAATAATCTCATCCTACAATCTCATCTTAAAGTTCTAGCAACCTGCCCGCTGAGCCCCCTACCTCACTCCGGACTAAGAGGGAAGATCAAAATACAGCATGAATTACAGGAAAACTCAAAAGGGTGGATGCGGGTGTGTGGACTGGGATGACGGTCCCACGCCCCACCCAGTCCGCTCAAGAGCATCCACCGGCCCAGCCTTCCCCTTGACTCCCTGGCCCGCCCTGGCCTCGCCCATCCACGTCCGCCTTGAGGGGCCCACCTCAGCGGGGCGACTCGCCCGCACCTGTTGTCCCCACTTAGTGAGGCCGCTTACCCTTATATTCATGCTGAAACCTGCGTTATGTCCGGCCAGCCATCCTGAGACCCACCCTGACCATCTTTGTCCGACCACCCCAGGCCCTGACCGACGCCCTGACCGAAAAGTTCCTATTTCGCAACCCTCACGGCTCCGTTTTACTTTGCTCACTTGGCTCATCCACGTAGTGCTTGCTCAAATCTCCACACCAGTTCTTGGGAGCGTTCGGGTCGTGCCAATCATCCTCGTCGAGCTCGCTCACACTATCGAGCTCCGCAGCTGCTTGAGCTAGTTGCTCCTTCGCCCATGCCTCGCCCGCTGCTCTGAACCTGTCGAGCTCCGCTGCCTCGGCGAGCAACTCCCGGTGCCTCTGCTTGAGCCTGCGTAGATGCCTCGGCGAGTACTTCTGGGCAGCATCGTAACCAACCGTGCCTATCACTCGTTCGTTGGCCTCGACCTCTTGGATCTCCAAATCTCTCCACTTCCACTTATCGGCATGGGCACTCACCTCAACTAGCTGCCGATGCAGATCCTCACCGACCATCGGGAACCACTGAGTAGCGTACGGACGCTTCGTGCCTGGCCCTGAGTAGTACAGCTTCATCCGCGTATTGGTAGTGTCCACCATGCAGATCCAGGCGTAGTGCCCGCCTGCGTGCAGCTTGCGTCGGTTGTTATCGTTCCACTTGCGGCGTAGCGGGTCCTTGCCCTTGAACTCCTGGAAGCGTAACCAGCCGCTCCAGAACGCTCGGTCCTCTGTCGCAGGGATGTGGCCCAACAAGTAGTGACCAGTCACCCAGTCGGCGTAGCCGCCTAGGTCAGAGATCATGCCCTTGCCGATCTTCGTGGCGTAGTTCTTAGCCTGCTTCTTCTCTGGCTGCTCCTCTAGCTCTGCGTTGATCGCTCGCTCGATCTCGAACAAATCCACGTACGTCTTCGCCCACTTGGCTCTTGGGTTGACGATCTTCGCCTCGATGGCTGCCAGCACATCCCGGCTGGCTCGAATACGCACAGCCAGTCTGATAGTGTTGGTCAGCGTCACCTCCTTGCCCTTGCTCAAGAACGTGACCATCGGGTACTTGGTCCGCAGCCGCTGCATCTCCGCTAGGTAGTTCTTTTCGTCCATCACATACCCCACTTCTTAGGGAACACAAAGTCGTCGGGCCACCGCATCCGCCCGAGGGGACTAGGCTTGTACGTCTGCTTAGGTCTGGTCAGAGGCTTGCGGTTGCCTCGTCCCGTCGAGTTGAGCTCCGGCTTGGTCATGCGTAGATACTTGTCGTACTCGCAGTAGAGATTCTGGACGTCCATCAGGGACAGTGGGTGTCCAGGCAAGACTGGGAACCGATACGCGTGCTGCCCCTCGACGGTCTTCTCCAACGCTTCGAGTATAGCGTCGTCGTCCCTAAAATGGCAACCACAAACTTTGGCAACGCCACGTCGGCAGCCCGGACCAGGCATGACGAAGTCGTTCTCGTCGAACTGGAAGAGCTCGGAGTAGTTCAGGTCTGTCGCAAACTGCATCGCGAAGAATGGCCCTAGCATCTTGGTCTGCCACAGCCGCGTGTACAACTGCTCGTACGTCGGCGACTCCAAGATGTACTTGGCTCGTGTCACTACGTCGTCGATCATCCGCAGGTAGTTGCGGTACTTGTCCGTAAACCCGTACGAGCTCTGCCCGCTGGCGTATCTGTACGCGGGAGCAAACAGCTTATAACCGCCCTCGTGCTGCTTGAGAACCACATCGTAGTCCTCGCACCAGCCTCGGTAGTGGAACGGCTCGTGGCCGAGGGCATCGAGCAGGAACTCCCACGTGCTGATCTTGTTGAACGTCTTGAAGAGCAGTATGCGAAACAGTTCGTCCTTGGCGAACTCCGCCCAGCCGATCACGTGCTTGATCAGGTACTGCGATACCCTGTCCATCGCTCGATAGCAGTTGGTGAATCTGTACGTCTGCAGCACCGGGTCGTCGGTAGTGCTCGTATAGAAGAGCTCTTGCCGCTTGATGGCGAACGCCCAAAACCCGTCGTATAGCTCTACACTCATCAGTTAAACCCTTCGTCTACGGTGGCGTGTCGGAGCACTTCTAACTCCGGGTGATTGAGCTTAGGTGGCATGGCACCTTCTTCCCTGTCCAGATGCTGCTGGATCTCGGCAGCTTTCTGATCTTCCCGCCACTTATCATGATGCTCCATGTGGTTGCCGATAGCTTCCTCGTAGGCGTGTATTTTCTGATAGGCCAAGCCCATAGACTTCTGTAAGTCGCTCACGTCCCACCGAAGAGCCTCCGCCCGTTTAGTGTTGAGCTCCGTGTGCTCGGCTAGTTTCTCCACAGCGATGGCCAGCCGGGTCATGCTACGCTGTTGCTGAAGATCTGTCCACGCGTTACAGGCTCCCAGCGCAGCTACTATCGCTAGCCCCACTGATGTGCCTATTGACCTTACTGGAGAAGCCACCGAATGGCCTCGCTCCATATCCCATGTTGCCATGCTGTAGCTCCTCTAGCCTAAGGGTGCAGTAGCCAATAGATTACTTCCTTCCACGTGCGGTGCTCTAGTACCACGCCCCCGAGGTAGTCCTCTAGCTGGAGCGTAGTGCCGTCCTCGCTGAAGCGACCGACGTACACGGCTGCCCCGCGCTCGGTCAGCCGCTTAATAACGCTCAGCTGGTCCGGCCGCAGTCGGCCATTCCATGCCTTGAGCTCCAGGAACGTCACCTTGGATGGCGAGACGATCAGTCGGTCCGGCCACCCGCTGGGAGCGTAGCGGTTGCCCACGCAGGGGTAGACTAGTGCTCCCGCGTACTCCAACGCTTTGCTGAACCGACGGGTGTACTCGCTCTCGGTCTTATTTTGTTTCGTCGGCACGGACCCACCTCTCCTCCGTGATAGATCCAGTCTTGAGCTCCTGCTTGATCCACGTCTCCTCGGCTCGGTTGGTCATGCGCACTATGATCTTGCGACGACGCGGCGTCTCGAAGACGAGCTTGATCTCGTCGTCGTGGTACTCCTTGCGGATGTCGGCTGGCAAGCTGTGTATGGGTATACTATGTGCCATGGTGCTCACTACCTCCCTTAAGTCGGTCGAACAGAATAGTAACGGACTCGATGGTCGGGTCCCTACGGACTTTGATCTTCGTGCCACCGGCCACGAGCTCGAACGCTTGCTGCCGTGTAGCATTCAAGCACAACCCGTTGCCCAGCGGCACCAGCACATCGCCGACGGCGACCGTCACCCCAGGTGGCAGAGTGGTTGAGGCCAGGCTAGTCACGACGTAGGCGTCGTACGGTGGCCCCACCTCGACCTCTATCTCCGGCTCGGTGTACGTGCGGTTGATCAGGATCTTGCCCATGGCGTCTTCCTCCTTGTTAGGTGGCTTAATTTTCATGGCGAGGCTGGACTCCAGCGCTTCCATAAAGCTAGGGGTGTACTGCGGGTTATGCTGCCAACCATCGAGCCTCACGATACGGCCAGGCAATATGATCCGCCCAGCGATGTCCTCGATAGTGCCGAGGTACACATAGTCCTCCGGCTCATCCCGTTTCCGGATATACCGTTCAGCGTGGGCAAAGTTACGAGCCAAGAGGTACCGCATACTCCACCACGTATTCTTCGAGCCATGGCCGCTTCTTCCGCCATCGCTCTGGGGCTGGTTCGTCTGTCGCCATGAGTATTGGTAGCTTCGTCTCCTCGGGGATCTGGAAGCACGACAGCCCTAGCTGGGCCCATAGGTGCTCGATGTTCGCTCGCCACCCAAAACAAAAGTCCTCGTACTTGATCCGGATCTCGTCGCGGTAGTAGTGGTGGGCGAACATGAGTGACGCGTTCAACTGGTTGACTGCTATCTCCGTTAGGGGTCTGCACAACTTCCAGTCCGCGTACCAGCACGGCGGCATGTCGAACTTCCACCAGCCTGTGTGCCTGTCTCCCGTCGGTGTCTCGACGTCCACCCATCGGGCCTCAAACGCTCCGTCCTTCTCCCAGCCGTCGATCAATCCGTTGACTATGGCTCGCGAGTCCCGCTCACACACCACGTACTTGATCTTCGCGTTCGGGTACAGCTGCTCCATGATCCCGCGTCGATAGACATCTTGCGGGGTCTTCAGCAATAACGTGTCACGTGGCGAGCGATACGGGTGCCACACGAGTTCTATCTCCGCTGCTGACAAGTAGGGCGGCTCCTCTATATGTTCACGCTGTAGCCACCGGCGGTTCTGCCACGCGGTGATGTCGCATGGCCGCAGTAGCTCGTTGGCAATGCAACTCCGCACGAGCTCCGGGTTGTTGAGCTCGTGGAACTCATCCGAGTCGTGCCAAGGGTAGCCATTCTGAGCCAGCTTCAGGTAGGGCTCGTGCTCGCCCACCAACTGGCACACGTCCGGGTGCAGCCCGAGGGCATGCTTGATGATGGTGCTCCCGCTGCGGCTGGGCCCGACCATGCATATGACGGTCTTGGGCTCGTACTTCAGGCTAAGATCCAGCTTCATACGCGTAATCCTTATCTACGACGCCTACTTCCATATCCCCGACCAACGACGGGTGCCAGTACCACGAGCCGACCAGCTTTCCAAACAGAGGCTTGTCAGCGGTGTAAGTCTTCACGTGCCCTCGGCGGCTGTGCAGTGGCATCTTGAAGCCTGGCTCGTTGATGTTCACGTCCCGAGGGTGCTTCTTCGTGCCGAGCTTCAGCTTCAGGACATGGTACTTGAACTCCCAGTCCTTCTGCCGACGAGAGCTAGGGCGAGAGAGTTTGGGTAGCTGCAACGTCTCCGTAGTACCATAGTGCACGTTTTGGCATGCGAAGAACTTCAGCAAGTTGAGGATGCTCCACCGCACTACCTCGGCGTCGTGCTCGTCAAACGACATAGTTTTCGGGTAGATCATGAATCCCAGAACACCATCTCTAAGCTCGGCGTCGTACTCCGCGTACATGAAACCCCATGGCTCGCTTAAGATCGAGAACGCTATCCCCTTTAGCCCGCTGCGTGTTCGCTGGATGGTGTACCCCATAGGCATCTTCAGACTGGTGACCTCGATGTAGAGGCAATCGTAGGGCATCGGCAGACCAGTTATCTCCGACATGTGGCCTTCTTCCGGGAGGATGGGGTAAGGCACGGAGAACTTGTGGAGATCCCGAACGCTTCTCACGCCAGCTTTGTACCCTTCGGGAAAGACAAACGGGAGCTTGAAGGACCGCAGCGCATTCATGTAGTTCGGAAATAGCTCCTTGGCTCGGCTCATCTTCCCTCCTTCACGATAGCGTAGAAGTCCTCGGGTGCAGTCCGATGGTCCAAGACCGTGACGCGTCGCCCTGCCTTCCGGAAGTTCTCTTGGTTGTTCAGGTTCTGCCGATGCAGGTCGCGGCAGTTCTTGTCGTTGAACGGAGCCAGCTTCTGCCCTGGCTTCAGCTTCTTCGCTCGTCGAGCGAGTATCCTCTCGATGCACACCTCGACTGGCGTGTCCAGGAACAGGAAGTGGACCACCTCGCGTCCGTAGAGGTTAGCTAGCTGCTGGGCCTGGTTGTTCCATCGGCCGAACGTGCCGCTGACCATGAAGCCTTCGTACAGCACGTGCTTCTGCGGCACCCAGTCCATGGCCAGGCGGTTGATCAGGGACTCCAGCTGGTCCGTGTTGCCTCGGTGGGCGATGAACCAATCGCACCCGCCACACTGCATGTCGTAGATGCCGACCGTCCGCAAGTTCAGGTCCGGGACCAGTAATCCCACGGTCTGCTGCCACGCGTCGCCCTCCCGCGTCGGGTCGAGCAGGTCCTGCTGCTCGTGCTTCTCCAGCATCATGTGGACGCAGTGACTCTTGCCGCTGCCGTTCGTGCCTCGTAGGTTATAGATCATGCTTGCTCCACTAACTTACCGTATGCCCAGACTACCTTGCCTAGCTCGTTCACTACACGCGTCTTCTTCACGCGAGCTCCGTCGCCCGAGTTTTGAATGTCGGTCGCAGCCTTGATGGCTGCGTCTAAGTTTTCGTACAACGGTCCGTGCCCGACCCAGTCGAACTCGCGATTCCAGACTAACTCTACTTGGTACCTCACCACTGCACCATCCCCGTAGCGCAGGCCACGCCTCCGCCATGCTCAAGCAACTGGTCTATCGGCACCGGGATCACGTTGCAGTGCGGCTCCAGCAGCTTGATGGTCTGTTTGTTCCGATCCCCGATCACAATGTTGTCGCGGTACTGCACCCAGTTGGAGTGCTTCGTCTTGTACTCGTCATGTGGCAACGGGATGCAGCCCGTTAGCCACGCGGGTGGCTCGTCGCCGCACTCGGCCAGGGCCTTCTCGTCGCAGAAGATGTTCCACCCCTGCACCACGTTGGCCAGCCCGAGCAGATGCTGGTCGTGCCACGCGGGGAAACCCGTAATGGTGACCGTCATGTTCCTAGCTTTGTAGGTCAGCCAGTGCTCTAGGTGTCTCGCCGCCACCAAGTTGGTCCGCGTGCCGAGCCCAATAATCACATGCGAGCTCGTGGTCCAGAGCAGGTCCGCTCCTTCCAGGCAGCCCTCGGGTAGCGTGTGCTCCCAGTGTCGCCGCGTGATGTCAAAGAAGCGATGGATCTCTGAGGACCGAGAGGACTTGCCCATCATCTGTGGTCTGACTAAGCCCAGCGGCGTGAAGGCGAACACGTCCCGGAGGAACACCGCGTCAGTCTCTTCGACTGGATAGCGGTAGGTCGCGATGCCTAGGTCCGCGTAGACTTGAGCTAGGTTGTCCAAGTCCTTCTGCATGGCTTCGTGCTCTGCTACGTACACTATCATGGTTTAACCTTGTGCCTCACTAAGACTTCGATGCCCAGGTCCGCCATCGCTTCCTTACGGACCGCGTTCTCTTCGGAGCGTATCTCCGTGCCCTTCCGTCCCATCTGTGCGTTGACCCTGCCGGTGCTCGGGTACTCGCCGCGTCGCCAGACTTCGACGACCGCCTCGATGATCCGGCGTCTATGCTGTGGTGTCATCTCCCCTCCCAAGGCGCTAGTACGCGTCCCGTTGCTTGGTACACTTTCAAACGGTCCTTGTCGATGCCATGCCATCCCCCGAGCTCGCCCAGCGTGTTCTCTGGGAATACTCGGTGTCGAATGACCCATAGCTCCGATAGCTTGGAAGCGCATACCGTCTCGCCTGCCAGCATGTCGTCTACTTTGTGAATCCGTCCCTGTTGCCGGTCGATGTTCCGCCCAGCGTAGAACGTGCCCTTGTTCATGCCAGCCCAGTCGCAGAGCAGGCTCTCGCATTGGGAGACGGAGCACGCCAGGCCTTCGCGGTTCAGCGTTTGGTGGACCTCGTGGGCGGACTGCTCGGTCGGTGTCAGGCCGAGGAACTCCAGCCCCTGCCTGGGGCCACTGGAGCTCGCTATCTCGAACCGATCCGGCTCGATGTGGTTAAGGTCGCCCAGGTGCATGAGTAGCTCCGCCGACGTGTACGTGGCCCAGCGGCCATTGCCCCAGACCGACTCGACGAGGTTCAGTAGCTGGCACCAGTTCTGAGCACCGAGCAGCCAACCGTGCAGCGGTCGCCTAGCGTGGACCTCGTCGAGGTGCTGGTAGATCCTGCCACCGTAGAGATTGCGTCGCTGCAACTCGATCGGGTACTGCATCAGGCCGCCACCACCACCGTCGGCGAACTGCTTAATGACGAGCCGATCGACAAACGCTAGGTGCGCCGAGGCCTCGTTGTAGTACGCCATGTAGAGGAAGCCCATGTACACGGACTCCTCGCCACTCATGCCGTTGCAGTACTCCTTCAGGAACGGGATGTGGGCATCGTAGTCGCCCGTCTCCAGTTGCAGCTTGACGAAGTACAGGAATTTGTCTTGGTTGATCATAGTTCACCCGAGCCACGCTCCGTGGAGCATGCTTCGGGTGCCCGTCCGCGTTGGCCCTCGGACGGGACCCTTTCCTACCAGCACGTGCCGGCAGGGAGTGCTTCCTACTTTGCTTGCCGGCGACGACGCCGAGCAGCTTTGACCTTCCCCTTCCCGGAAGCTACGGCTCGCCCGAGGTCCTCATAAGCCTTGGCGATGTTCGCCTTGGCTCGCTCGATGCCATCCCCGCTGCGTGCCTTCTTGGCTCGGGTCTTCTTTGCCTTCGGCTCCGGCGTGTTCAGCTTGCGACGAGCAGGCTTCTTACGGCGGACTTTTCTCTTCGGTGCTGTAGTAGCAGCTTTCGCCATTGCTACCTCCGTTTCTTCGAGTGCTTTTGCTTCTGTCTCGACGCGCACTCGTTCAACTCGCCGAGCAGTTCTTCCGTCTGGAACAAGAATTCGTGTATGGTGCAGAAGTAGCCGGACTCCCGATCCTCTTGCGTGAGTGGCTCCTCCTCCGATCGCCCCGTCACCCAGCACAGCGTAGCGTAGATCGACTGTAGGCTCACGGTCATGCTAGTCAGCTTGATCGCCAGCATCGAGTTGACTTCCAGGTACCCATCGCTCAAGCTGTCACGAAGCACGTGGAATCGATCCTGCAATACGTTCAGCTTCGCGATCATGGCTTCTACTTCTTGGATGCTCTTGTGCTCTCTCATGTCGTGTGTCTCCTGTCTCTTCGAGTTTAGCGTAGAGTAGCTCGAGGTTGTCAGACAGCCTCGTGCGAATCTCCTCGATGAACGCTCGGTTCTCGTACTTCGTGTTCCGGCCGCTAGGGTGAGGGATCCGCGTGAACCACACGGAGCCCGACCCGGTTATGACACCTGGGGCGGTCGGATACCCAGGGTCTGTCGTCTCGTAGTTCTTCGCCTTCAGGGCATGGTACACCGCACTAGTGACCCGCGTCCCGCAACAAATCAGCAGGCTCGGCCTCGGGCACGCCGTCACCAGGCTCCTCGCTGCTCGCCTCGCCTCGTCCAACTGCCACGACCCGCAGATCGCACTGGGTCGCAGTAGCTGCATCGTGTGGTCGAGAGTGAGGTCGCCCAGCACGCGGCCCAGCCGCTCCCAGCATCGCAGTTGTGCGTCCTCCCATCCGGGTGCCCAGCGAAACGCTTCGTGGCGGATCATCGTCGCGAAGTACTTCTGCGGGTCATCGTAGATCCGCTGCCACACTCCTCGATTGCTGCCCCAGCCGTTGACGCGCTCGCCGACGAGGATCTTACGCATCGATGTGCTGCTCCAACGCGGGGTCTTGGTCCGGCGTGCATTGTTCAGGCTTCTTGTCGTCCCGCCACGCGACGAACCTCGGGTGTTGCAGCTTGCCGCGCGTCCCTACGCGTTCGTACTCGACTTCGACCACGCGGCCGACGTCGTCCGTGTCGATAGCTTGACGCACTGCGTCGTCCATGCCGGAGCACGACGCCACAACCATCGCGGTATCTGTCCCAGGGATCACCACCGCGCATTCGAGCGAGCCCACCATGCCGGCGAACTTGCCTTTGCCTGGCTTCAGCCCCATGACAATCAGGTCGATCGTCCGCTGGTGCTTCTGCTTCGCCCACTCGGAGTACATGCCGTTCTTGAACACGACGCCGTCGAAGTGGGCCCCGATGGCCTTCACGTTGTCTATTGCTAGATCAGCGCGTTCACGGAAGGTCTTCAAAAGACCATCCGTGGTCTCCCCTATGCGGCTCCAAGCCGGGAAGTCGATGCCGCAATTCTTGCCTTTGATGATTTGTGCGACCCCTTCCATGCTGGTCTCGCTGGGCGTATGGCTGTAACCGAACGCGGCGAAGCGTATGTCCTTCGAGCGTTGAGCCAACGCGGTGCTTACGGCCTCGCGGCCAAGCCCAGGCAGGTAGATCTCGCCGTCGAACCACTCCAGATCATTTGTCTTCTTCCACAGCTGGTGCGCCCAGTGGCACTGCTCCAGCTTCTCGCCGATGTCGATGCCTTGGGTGGTGATGACGTGCAGCTTCTGCGTGTCGAAACTTCGCAGAGCGAGGACTCTATTGCCATCACACTTCGCTTGCACGAACTTGTAGTCGTTGGCTGTGGGCTTCTCCGGGTTGTAGACCCGAGGCTTGCGGAACTCGATCCGCTTGCTCTCCCACCAGAGTTGCGTGGGTCCTTCGCGGACCACGTCCACTAGAAATCTCATCGGTCGCCCTTGGTTAGTCGTTTGGGTACGCAGCCAGGACACAGCACGTGGCATGCGATAAGAACGCCATTGCAGTCTCGCACTCGCAGGGCGGTGACGCCCAAGCGTAGTGTTTGGTTCTGCCCGTTGGCGGATGTGACGAGGAGCCGACGGCCGCAGCATGTGCAGCCGGTTAGCACCTCGATCTGGACCCACTCCTCCCAGTCGGGAGGGAGATCACAATGTTCGACGAAAGCTTTGATGTTCATAGAAGCCTCTTCTCCACTCAAACAGCGGCACAGTCGCTCACATTATAGAGCGACTGTGCGCACATGTCAAGAGCTCTTAGGTGCTCTCCACAAAATAACAACCCACAACGCGATCCAGATCCCTAACGCGATCGCGTTTGGCTCCGGCACGATAGTGCCATCGCCTACGATCCTCCACTCGACTCGACTCGACCCGCTCGTCGGCGTCATGAACCAATACGACAACTCCAACTCGATCCGCTCGGGGTCGAAGTCGAGCACCCGCTGGTTCTTGCCTAGCGACTCGTAGATGTCGTCGTCTACTATGTGACGACTCCCGAGCCCGAAGTCCACTTCGGCGGGCACTTCCAGCAGCGGCCAGGTCCACGTTTGCGGCATGCTGGAAGGGTAAACCTCGGGCACCACGTACTCGTTGACGTGGATAGGCCTCGGGGGAGGCACGTACGTGTTGGCCGTCGTGTAGGCGACCTTGTAGTGGCCACTCAACGTGACCGGGTCCGCTTGCACTGGGGTCACCCCCAGGGCAAGCAGCGTAGCGAACAGGACCTTCTTCATGTGGCCTCCTCGATGTGAAACCTGAAGCCAGTGAGTCGCTCCAAGAACGCTTCGACTTCGGGTACCTTGCTTAGATCCTCGAGGGTAATGCTGCTGTACCGAACGTTTTGCTCGCCGAGGATCTTGGCGACCTCCACGTTCTTTCTGCTGACGGTGATGTTGAACTTCAGCTTCCTGGCTAGGTCATTCTCGTAGTCCTTCTTCGACTTGTAGCTTGTGTTGTCGTGTGTCATGCTACCACCCTCTCCTTTGTGAGACGGGCAGTGCTTCCTCGTCGTTGACCGGCAGCTGCGATCGGTCCAGGGATCGAGCGAGCCTAATCTCCTCCGGCGTGCAGCACATGTCGTACTCGTTGTAGTTGTAGCGGTGCAGGACCGCCTGCCTGGTCAGCGGGCACTTGCGGATCACCGCGAAGATCCCGCGAGAGATGTCGTTGAAGACCACGCTTCCCACGCCGCTCCCGTCGTCCGACCCTTCGATCATCTCCGCTCGGATGACCTGGCCTTCCTCTTGGTACAACGCACCTGTGTTGAAACGAATCATATCCTGTGTCTCCTGTGTCTACTGAACAACTGGAACTTCCATACCCGCTAACTTCATCTGTCGCAGCACGTCCTCCATCTCCTTCTTGGCGTTGGCCAGGTTCTCGTCCGGGTCGTCGCCACGTGCCTTGATCCGCTCGCGAGCGTCCTTCACTTCCTGCTTCCAGGCTGCCTTGTCCTCGCACATGTGGCTGCCGCAGATGGGCCCAATGCCGAGCTCGCGGCTGATCCGGTCGGTCAGCGTTCGACCGCACTTCGAGCACGCTCCGATCTCGCGGCCGAAGCGTATCGCACACTCGCGGACGCCGACGTTGAGGATCTTCTGACAGATCGACTCCTGCGTCTTCGGGAAGAGCTTCGCAGCGGACGGACCGAACATCACGTAGAGATTGCGGCGTCGGCCATCGGGGCTGACCCACTGCTGGTAGAACCGCAGCTGCCCGTCCTCGTTCTCGATCGCGTAGCGACCAGGTGGCAGCTGCCGGCACGCGGGTCCGACGACCGGCGGTGCGACTGGCTTCTTCGGTAACGAGAGCAGCCAGTCGATGTCTCGGCTGGCGTCCTTCGTGCTCAGCCCGAACTCCTCTGGGTCCTCGCTGATGCGCAGGCACTTCCAGAGCGTATCGACGCGGGCATCCGCGTCCGTAGGGATGTCGCGGGCGTCGAGCAGGGACTTCAGGAATTCGCGTTGACGTTCTGTGATCTTGTTCATGTGTCGTGTGTCCTAATTCTGTCGGTGATGCAGTTCGAGCCCAGGTTTTGGCCTGGGCTCGAATGAAATGGGTTGCTTGTCGCGGGTTAGCTGACGATGTCCTCCTCGGTGATCATGGCCCCAACGCTGATGTTGGGCGTCATGCCCAGCTTCTTCAGCTGCTGGTAGAGCTCGCGGGCCTTCAGCGCTCGGTCGAAACCCAGCCGCATTTTCAGCCCCGCCTCGTGGTACGCTCGCCGCTCGGCGATTTCAGCCAGCGTTTTGTCCGCGTTGGCTACGATATTGATGAGACGAAGAAGGGCTGCTTCTTCGCGTTCGAGTTCCGCCTTGAGGTTTGTGACGCGCTCCGCTTGCTGCCGCACAAACTTTTCCGGGTCGTTGATCTGCTTGACGGTTTCACGCTTCCAGCCATCCATCGCTTCGATTCCGCGTTGCCAGTCTGCCGCGTCGCGGCGTTCAACTTCGTCAAATCCAGGCTTGGTCATTTCATACCTCCGTGGGTTTCAGTGTGTCATGTGTCTGAACCAGAGCGGTTCGTTGGCTGGGGCTCCCGTGAGCCCCAGCGTGTCGAAACGTTCTACTTCACTTCCCCGCCTTCGAGGAAAGCCTTCAGAGCCTCTTCCGACATCCCGCTGCCCTTCATCTCGCCGAACAGAGCCTTGAACTTGTCGTGCAGGCTCTTCATCCGCTTCGCCTTCTTGCGATCCGACACGTTGCCCAGTTTGGCCTCGTCGATCGCCTGTTGGCGGAGCTTCTTGGCCTTCGCTTCGAGGCGATCGGCCGTGACGTTCAGGAAATCCGCAGGGTTGTCGTAGTCCTGCTTCCGCAGCGGGAGGTGCAGCTTGCTGTCGAAACCCTCGGGCGTCACAGCGCCTTTGATTTTCTCCTTCAGCTTGCCCTTCTCGTCGCGGTCGCCAAACGCGGTCCGCTTGACCTTCGGCTTCTTTTCCTTCCGCTCCTTCTTTCCGCTTTCAACTGCGGTGAATCCGGCGGTTGCCTTCTGGTCCTTGGCGGGTGCGTTCTTGGTTGCGGCTGGCATGGTTAATGCTCCTTTCGCTGGTCTGCTCTCGCAGCCAGCACAAACGTGAAACGGGTTGAGAAAGAACTGCGTAACGGACTCGATCCGTCACAGCCCACATTCTACAGACCCCTTCGCCGTTTGTCAAGAACGGTTCCGCCCCGTTTGAGCGGAATTCCAGATTTTCCCATGCGAGCCTCACGCGGGGCGTTTTGAGCCTCACGCGGGGCGAAACGGGCCAGCCGCCCCGAAACTTGGGCCCAGGTAGGCCCGCCTGCCGACCCGGCTAGGCCCCCTCGGGGTTCAGGCCCAGCCGGCCAGCCGTCGGCTACGTGGCCGCTGCTGCGGTTTGCCCCCCGGTCGGGGGGTTCGGGGCGGACTCAAACGCTGGAACCCCGTCAACGGTCCGTTTTGGGGCGTCCACCCCCGCTGCCGCTCGTAACCGCTCTGCCATCACGTGAGACACCAAACGTTTCTCTCCGTCCAGGATGAGCTCCTCGACTTGTGGGTACTCGTTGCAGCGTTTGATCACCCACACATCCGATGGGTACTCGCTCGTGATGAGCAGTCCTTGGTACGGACGCTCACCGACTACCTTCGCGAGCCGGATCTGTGGCTCAGCTTTTCCGTAGGTCATAAACGACACCCACCAGAACTCGCCTTCCTCCATCACCCATCCGTTGTCGTGTATCTTCATGTCTCGTCTCCTGCTTTCTTCGCCGCGAGCCAGTTCTTTGTCGAGACACCTCGACTGCACCGCACCGGGACTCGCATCGGTACGCTGCTGTGGTTCAGGATATCGCAGACCGATAGTGCATACTCATCGGCGACGTCGATCGGCACTTCGCTCACGGTCTCGTCGTGCACCAGGGCGAGGATGTGAGCACCCCACCGCTCTCGCTGCTCGTCGAGCGCGTTGGCTCGGTCCTTCATGTGGTCCGCTGCATGCGACTGGCACACGCGGTTGAACGCGACCCGAGCGAACTCGATCGGCATGTGGCATCGCCGCCCATACGCGTTCCTGACATAGCCGCGTTCGCGTGCCGCTGCCTCCGCTGCCCGCGTGTGTGGCTTGAGCTCGGGCAGCCTGCGGTGAAACTCACCGTGGACCTTGACTGCGATCTCGTAAGCCTTGGTCTTGTCGCCACCCGTAGCCGCCACGATCGACGGGTCCACTCGCAGCGACGCGATAGTCTTCCGCTTGCCCATGCCGTAGCCCATGGCGAGGTTCAGGATCTTGGCTGCCTTGCGGTCGATCGAGATGCCCAGCGAGGCCCCGACCTCGTCCGCCATCATTTGGTGGAAGTCCGCGTCCGGGTTGTCGAGGAACGTTTGGACGATCTTCGGGCTATTGATGTAGTGGATGATGTCGCGGTACTCGATGTTCTTGTAGTCGTGACAAGCGATGGCCCAACCGTCTCTCGGTATGATGAGCTCGCGGGCCTCGTTGTTCATCTGCTGGTTGTTCGGCTGCGAGCATGACATGCGACCGGACCGCACACACTGGTTGTTGTCGGAGTGCAGCACGCCCTCGACGTTGAGCTCCAGCCACGACTCCCAGAACAGGCTACTCATGGTTGTCTCATGGCGGTGGGCGTCGATCAGTCGCAGGATCTCCATCGGAGCCCACGGTATCAGCTTGTACTGCTTCAGCACGTTCTTGTCGAAGCTAGGCCCCTTCGACTGCACACCCTTCTTCTCGGTGTAGATCGGTGGCAGCCCAAATCTGTTAATGAGCAGATCGTGCATATCCACCGGCGACTTCGGGTTGACCTTATAGCCGACGAGGACTTCCAGCTGCTCCTCGTATTGCATCATTCGATAATAAGACCGGAGCAGAGCCTTCTTCGTCCCCTCTACGTCAATCAGCATGCCGCGTCGCTCGGCTCGGATCAGCGTCTTCGTGAGCCTCTTTTCCGTAGCATACACCGTCGAGCATTCGGCCGGCAGCAGCGACTCCATCTTGGTATGCAAGACTCGGTTCGCTCGCACCTGGTTACCAGCGTAGTCCGCGAGCACATGCGTCGGGATGTCGCCATAGTCCTTCGTGTTCGTTAGCCAAGCCTGGAGACTGTTGTAGTAATACGACAGATCGATGCCTGCGAACTCCTTGGCCATGACGTCCAGGCCGTAGCCGCCCTTGTAGGTGCGGTCGCTGTCTACCAGCTTGCAGAGCGTGAGCGTGTCGCGGTACTCGCCAGCGAAGTCAAACCCGTAGTTATTCCACAGCACATGGGCGTCGTACTTGACGTTCTGGTTGACCCACGCATCGCTGTTGGCTAGTAGCTCCCTGAGGATTTCAGGCAGCCTACCATCCTCGCGGCTCACGCAGTAGACTTGCGGGCAGTCGTCAAACGTGAACGCCGCGAGGCATGGAGTGCAGTTAGCGGTACGCCATGGGTTGAGAGACGTGAGCTTCGGGTCGTTGGAGCTCGTCTCTAGGTCGAGGTACAGCTTCGAGATCCGCTTGGGTATCGGCACGAAGTCGAGCTCGGACAGCAACACCACGTTATTGCTTAGCTTCAGCATATGCCCTTCGCGTTACTGGGTTGGCTCGGAGCCATGTTAGGGTCTCGCAGCCCGAGCTCCGCGTCGTCGGGGATGTCGAGCCACACTATGTTCATCCCGCAATTGACAAGGACCTTTACTCCCTCGGCTCCTGGCTCTGACTGGTCCAGGATGTAGACCGTGCGGATCCTGCCGCGTTTCCAGTTGACCATCGCCGTGGCACACGGCACGCATGGTGCCCTCGTCACGATCATCAGGCACGAGGTCATCGACCGCTCGACGCCGTTCAGCAAGGTGTTGATCTCGCTGTGAGCACAACCGCAGTTGTCTTTTACTCCGGAGCAGCCTGCCCGCGTGCCGTTCACTCCCCAGCCGACCACTTGGTGGTTCGACTCTTGCAGGATGATGGCCGCCACGCCGCGTCGCTTGCACGTGGAGTGCTTAGCTAGCCTTCGGGTCAGTCTCGCGAAGTCCTCAATTAGTTCCCTGCTCATATTGCTCCTTCGTTTTGGTTAGGTGCCGCAGCATCGCGTGCCGCAGCCCAGGTGCTCGAATCTCTTCCCACACTACATCGGGGTACCACTTCCGGCAGCAGCATATCACCGCGTCGCCCAGCACGCTGGAGATGATCTTGCCTTGTGGCTTGAACCCCAGCATGCGGTACGAGCGCTCTGTCGCCAGCGCTGAGTCTAGCTCTTCCTCGCTCCAGTAGCCTGCGCCTGGGTGGTACGGCTCGAACGTGGTACGAGGCACTGGCAGTGCCTCCTTCGCCTTCTCCACATCCCGCTCGTACAGATGCAACGAGCCAGCGAAGTGGTGGTAGTCGCCAGCCGTCACACCGAGCCTCGCCGCCACGTACCTCTGTATAACCGTGTTGACATAGCAATCGTAGAGGAAGCCCTTCCACAGATCGTTCGACCGCATCGAGCAGACCATGTGCAGCCGCTCGCCGCGCAGGAGGAACTGCCACGTGAGGGTGCAAGGGATATCCCGATTGCTGGCAACCAGGTCGTCTGGTCGCCACAGCGACACCACGCACTTCTTCGTGGTGCCCCGCTCGCTGAGCTTGAACACTGCCTCGTCCAGCAGGTCTGGAGCATAGGGTGCCCCAGCTGGCACGCGAAGGTTATTGGCCAGTCGCCCACCGTATGCCCCGTAAGCTCTGCCGCCCTCACAGAACTGCTTGTACTGCGGAGCGTACGCACAGATCATACTGGCATCGTGGGTCCTCGACAAGTACCACAGGAGCTCCGCCGACGCATAGATCGGCGAGAGCTTCCGTCTCTCGTTGAGACAGAACTGCTCCATCGAGCCATCGAGGACCACGTGGGCCCCGATGATCTCGCGGATGCTGTCCTGCTGCGCGTCAGTCTTTGGTGACAGCAGCGCGTTGTCCAACAGCCTTCCCCACACTTGGTCGATATGAAAAGACACAGATCAACTCCTCTACGGTTTTGTAAACAGGTACCCCGACTCGTTCCGCGTACAAGCACTCCATGTCCCCGCCTAGCGAGTGGCCCGGCAACCGGAGCACCGCGTCGGCTACCCGCACGCAGGGCAGGTCATTCTCCATCCAATCCTCGTGCGTCAAGTGCGCATCGCCCAACGACGAGTTGAACGGAGCCAGCATGTTCAGCATCGGATTGATGACGCTGAAGCCACACTGCATGAGCTCCCTATGCGCCTCCAGGGATTGGAGTAGGTGTAGGTTGCGGTTGCCCTTGGAGATCGGCCCGCTGATGTAGATCAGGGGTCTCTCCGTGTCCGCTGCGTCCAGGCGATCCACTGCTTGCTGGTTCATTCCGTTCTCCTTTTAGCCAGTCCCACATCGCACGTCGAAACTTATCGATGTGCTCACTACACAAATGCACGCACGTGTGCTTGCTCTTGGTCTTGAACTCCAGCCACTCGGTGGCCTTGCCGCCACAGCAGTAGCAGGCTCCCTTGTCAGTATTGAGCGTGTCCATTCAGGTGCTCCGGTCTCTCGGGTGGGTTAGCGACTAGGTGCCGCAGCATGTTCACAAACGGCGGTGTCTTCTGGTAGCTTCGCCCCTTCCGCGTTAGAGCGTTGTTCTGCACCAGCTTGCCAATGGCGATGTTCGCCTCCTCGGTCTGCCATCCGCACCAGTCGCATAGGTCCTTGGCTTCGAGCTCGTCCGTGTGGAGCAGTTGCTCCAGCGTAGACTTCACGTTCGGCAGCACGGCCAGCTGCGTCGTCACCGCCTCCTTGTCCACTAGGTTCTCTTGGCGTCGGGCTCGTTCGGTAAGGGCGGAGTACCCATGGGTCGGTCGGGTGTACTCATCGCGTAGGAACTTAGCGACCCATTCAACATGGCATGGTCGCACAATGAGTCGCTCATAACTAGGGTCGGTGGAGTACGTGCGACCGGCAACAGCACAGGCGAGCCGTAGTAGCTTGAACCGAGCTCCACCATGATCGAACAGAGGGACCGAGTCCGTGAATTCGTCACATAGCAACTTACTCTGAGCGACCGCCATCGCCACTGTCTCGTCGCTAACATCGATCTTGCTGATGTCTCGCGTCCAACACCACAGCACAAGGCGACGAGCCTGCTCAGCCGTGAACGTCTCCGGCGCGTTCTCTCGAATTTCATGGATAACATTGTGGTCCACATCCTTCCTCGTTAGCACCATGCACACGTCGAACCGACGGATGTCTTCGGCCGCTCCGATGAGCTCGACTACTGCGTCCACCCCGTATGGGTAAGCCTCGATGCCTCGATCGGACCGAGCGTTCGACAGTACCACTAGGCGTGTCCGAGCCTGCGCCTTCTGTCGTATGATCTTCGGGAGTTCCGCCTCGCCGCTCGACCGCATGTCGGTGAGCTTCGAGAACACATCCTCCCGCATGCCCTTAAGCTCTTCCAGGATGACGAGGCGACGATCGTGCTGGGGTATGACACCCCAGTGTATGAACCACGTGCCGCCAATCTGCTCGAGTCCTCCGAGCAGACCGGCGACCGTAGCGTTCTTACAATCAACCCGTTCACCCAATCCATAGAACCGTTGTAGGTTTTGTGCGGTCTCGCTCTTGCCCTGGCCGCGATCGCCGACGACGAGGATCTCCGCCACGCCCTTCTGCGACACGCCGCGTACGTTGAACGCCAAAGCGCTGTGATACGCCAGGTCGATCAGCTGGTGCAGGGTCTTCCGCTCATATATACGTGTGACGTTACGCGATAGCTCCTCGTAAATCGGGTCGAGCACCTCGTCAATAGACTCCACGCTCCACTCGCGTGGCCGGAACCGTTCGAGCTCCTCCGGCTTGGTCAACTCGAAGCCTGTCAGAGCATCGGCCACCGCGGTCGTGTTGGACACCACCGCCACGCATCGCTGCGTGCGAGGATGTGGGATCGACCGACCCGTAATCTCGTAGGTCTCGTTGAGCTCTGTTTCTCTATCTACCATGATCGTGCTCACCGCCATCTTGTCGCTGTCCTGGGCGGTCAGGTTGAGCGCTCGCTGCACGCGGGCCTCTTGGACTTTGTATCGGTTGGTTATATCGTACTTCACTATCGGGCAGTCGGGCACCCCAAGTGCTTTGCCTATCTCCTTCACTAGGTTCTCGTCCCCGCCATTCATGATGGCGACGATCGACGTAGACTCCGGGTGGATCGTCATGGCCGACTCGGGCTGCGACAAGAACACTGGGCACGCGGAGCAGAACGTCTGGTCCCTCGTGCAAACTGGTATGACCTCCTTCGGAGCGTAAAACGGGTCTTGGGCCACGGCGGTGACCACTACTCGACTCTTGAACCTCTTGGTCGCCATACTGGCCTGCATAGCATCTTTGATCGATATCTCCGAGAGCTCCTCCTCGTCGTCCCCGGTAGCAACCACGCCCCGAAGTGTACTGACCCATTGGGGAGTGGCCTCCAGCAAAGCAAGTAGATCGACCCCTTCAGCGATGGCGTCATTGAGATCCCCGTTGGGGTACTTACTGATATCGAGAGGCCAGTCAACGTTACCGACCCACGAAGCCATGTTCTGCAAGCGAGCGCAGCGGTATTCGGCCGCTCGCTTCCCAGTAGTGTCGATATCGAGACCCATCCAGACTTGCTTGCCACGAAAGTATTCCTCGAACTTCGGTGCCCACTCGTTCTCGCCTGCGGTCAGCGTGACGCAACCAATGCCGTGCTCGTTCAATCGTTCCAGTCCGGCGAGGGCTTTGATCTCTCCACCAGTAAACAGAATCCTCGGGTACTGCAACTGCTCGAAGGGATAGATTCTTGCAGCACCTCGACCCTTAAGGTTGAGAGTCTTGGGAGCAAGTTTCTCCCCTGGGGCGTACTGCCGGATGTTGACATACATCCCAGAAGCGTTGGCGATGGGGATCGTGACTCGCCCGTTGTGCTCGCCGAGGAAGAACCTCTTGATCGTGTCATCGCTCACTCCCCGTAGGTGCAGCTGCCGTAGCAGTTCTTTGGCAGTCCATATTTGTTCGGCGTATCGTATTATCGCAGCGGTCTCTACTGGCTTGTCGTCCAGGGACTCCAGCCGCGACAGCGTAACATGTCTCGCCTCGCCAGCGAGTCTGGAGACCAGCGTAACTGCGTCTCCAGACACGTGGCAGGCTCGGCACGTGAAGAATTGCCTCTCCTGCGAGATATCACAAGAGGGGTTATCGTCGTCGTGGTACGGGCATCTTATGCGGAGAGAATTGCCTCTCCGTTGAGCCTCGACCCCGAGTCGCTTCAACTCTTCCGCGATGTCGATGATTAACTTCACGTGCTTCTATCGTTGCTCTAGTAGCTTCCGCTACCGACCTCAGTTGCAGCAGCTTCCACGAACTGCTCCTCGTCGTACTGCGTATCGAGCTCCCTGTTCGATTGCAGCTTGTAGAAGTCATCGTGCATCTTTTCCAACTCCTCGCAGAGGAACGGATCGGTCCAGGGGTCCGGGTGGTTGTCCACCGTGTAGACCTTGAACGTACCCTGGCTGTTCTCCTTGTCGCGAGTACTCAACACGTACTGACCCGCGAACACCGGTGCCTTGCGAGCAAGACACAGCTTGCCTAGCCGCTGACCCGCTTGGTAGCTGGTCTTGTAGAAGCTAAGCAACACCGGGTCCGTATCCATGAACTCGGGGTCCGTGAGCTTGATGATGAAGTTCGCGTGCTCGCAGTAGCGATAGTTGAACTTCGGATCGCTCACGTGCTGCGGGTGGGGCTCGCTCCAAGTCGCGGACGACTGTGACTTCAACGCCACATGCGACTTCGGATCAAACGACCGCTCCACGATCATGGGCTCCTGCCCCTTGAGCGCGTTGGCGGACCACTTGCAGTACTCGGTGTAGAACAGCACCGGAGCAAACGACGCGGGTTTCGCACCCTCGCGTCCCGTCGTCAACAGCACCATATCCGGCGTGAGGATGATCGCCCCGACGCCGTACTTCTCGGTGAGCTCGTCGTTCGACATCTTCTGCACGATCTTGCAGAAGCTAGGACGAACGATGCGTCCGAGGCCCTCGGTGCCGGTGGCCTTACCCTCGTACTTCGCCAGATGCTCGGGACGCGGCACGGATACCGCGACCTCGCTGGTCTGTTTCTTCGCAATCTCAGTCTTTGGCATGACTAGTCTCCTGAAGGCTGCGCTGGAGTAGAGTATCTACGTCAGCATCTTTGTGAAAACGACAAACAACAGTGTACTCCACTGACGAATCATTAGGATTGACGCCAGGAGGGAGAGGCTTGAAATTCGCTTCTTGACTGGTGCAGTATTCGACCATCGACGGCCAGTGCGGCCGAAAGGGGACGCCAGCCGGGATGCCGAAGTGCTCCGCCATCGCGGCGTACGCTTCGGGGTCATCCTTCTCGCGAGGCATCTTCGGGATGGTCTTGCTGTCTGGGTTGGCACAAATCCAGTCGGTCCGGATCGTCTCGCCGATCTTGCCTTCCTTCACGTACAGCATACACGCCCCGCGTGACAGCTGCTTGATGGCCTTCTCGGTCTCTACCTTCGAGTCCTTCAGTAGGGCCTCGATCTTCTTCAGGACCGCGATGACGTCCACGATCTGCGATAGGTCCGGCGAGTTGGCCAAGTCCTGCCGCACTCGGGCGAGGTTCGAAAACCCTTCCTCGTGCAGCTGCTTGGCGATGGCATATACGTCGAGTACGCGTTTACGCAGGGCATCCATTGAGCACCTCATGATATTCCCGACGCAGGGCGTCGTAACAGATTAGACCAGGCGCATGCCCTTGGGATTCTGTGATCGCAGCTGCGGCTACCGTGAGCATGCTTAGGTTGCCGGTTACGACGAGGCGGCAGTGGTCCTCCCAGTTCTCGTCCGCCCAGTTGCGGATGTGCAGGAAGAACTTGTCCAGCACACCCCGCCATGCGATGGCGTCGTTGGTCTGCCGGATGATGAACTCTACGTCGTAGGTCTTGTAGAGCTCATCGATCGGGAACTTCGGGGGCTCGATGAGTATTGCTTTGTTCATGTGGGCACCACCAATCTCTTGAGGATCGCTCGGATGTCCTGCACCGCCATCGCGTGCTCGACCTTGCCGAACACTCGCTCCAAGATCTCGAAGTCGATCGAGTCTTCTGCGCACATATCCACCACCTCGATGGACCAGTCACAGGTCTTGTCCTGGGGACGAGCTTGGGATTGCAACCGAACCGGCGACGACCAGCCCTGGCAGTAGTACACCATCGAATCGCATTGCGAGATTCGCGTGCCGTCCGCTGCGAGGATTCGGCCGTTCAAGTTGACGCCGATGCCGCCCTTCGTCGGGTTGCTCAAATACACTTGGACCTTCGGGTCCGTGTTGAAGCGATCCATCGCCTCTTGGTTCTCTGATCCCTTCGTCTTGCCGTAGAGCGTGACGCACTCGATCCCTTCCATCTCGAGCCGAGCTCGGATCTGTTTCAGAGCAGGGATGAAGCATGCCCACACGATAGTCTTGCTGCCGAACTCCTTTTCCTTCAGGTACTCGACCAGCATGTCCAGCTTCGGATTCGGGTCGATGCGGTCGATCTGTCGCGACAGAACCTCGCCGGTATCCAGGTCGATTTCACCATCCAGTGCGACGAAGCCTGCCGCGACCTGCGCCAAGCGTAGCAGCTTGGTCAGAATATTGTTGATGGTGATGGTGCCCTTCTCGCTGGACTCCAGATCGCGTTCGATCTCCGCGTAGAGGCTCGTGGCCACTTCGTTGTAGACCTGCTTCTGGTAGTCCGTCATCTCCACTTCGAGGACCTTGTTGGTCATCGGCGGCAGATCGGGCAGCGCTTCCTTCTTCGTGATGAGGAAGGACGACCGGCTGATCCGCTCCTGGAGCAGCGGCATGTTCTGCATGCCGACGAGGAACTTCTTGTATCCGCTGGTCGGCGTGTTCACCTCGTCGAACTTGCCGTAGAACGCTCGGAACGCTTCGAACGATGCGAAGCCACTGTGGCCTTCGTTGAGCCACTCGAACTGCGAGTACAAGTCGAACGCCGAGTTGCAGATCGGCGTGCCCGTTAGGCACACCCGCTTGGCACACGACTCGCGGATCTGTTTGGCCGCTTGGAACCTCTTGGTTCGGCTCTGCTTGATGTAGTGGGATTCGTCGAGGACGCCCCACCGCCACGTGAACGCACTCAGCTGCGGGATCATGCTGCTCATCCCCTCGTAGCTGATGAGCACGACCGTGTAGTCGTAGTCTTCGCGGAACTCGAACGCTTCCAGCATGAGCTTCATGCGGTTGATCTTGTGACGACGCAGCGTGATGACCTTCACCCGCTTGTTCGAGAACAACGCTATCTCTCGCTCCCAGTTGACGCGAACGTTCTTCGGGCAGACGATCATGTTGAGAGCGTGAGGGTTTTTCTCGCTGTCCTCGTCCATCGCCATGATGACCGAGTAGGTCTTGCCCGTCCGCATCTCCATGAACAGGGAGTACGCATCGGATTCGAGCAGGCACATCGCCGCTACCCGCTGGTGCGGCATCGGCGGCAGACCCTCTTTGCCCATCGGGGCGTGATCGGGGACGAGGTGCGTCTCCTTGAATTGGGCCTGGTACTCAGCGGTCTTCTGACCACGCATGAACGCTCCGACGCGGGTCCAGAACTCCAGACGAGCTTCCTCGTCCTCAAACGTGATCTTGTTCTTGCCCCAGACGGCGAGCGCTACCAATGCACTCGTGTCGCTGATCGGGGCGTAGCATCCGCGATTGCTGTTTGACAGCTGCGCACCGGGGATCTTCTGCCACCAGTGGTTCTCTGCGTAGCCAGACGGATACTGGCGGTATTGATAGTGGGCATGCGACATGCTGCTGATGTCGTCGTCCCCGTTGTGCTGGACACAGTATGCCTGCATCTCGAAACGTCGGTTGTCCTGGCCCCATGGCGTAACAACCGAAACGTGCAGTCGGTCCGTGGCGTAGAGTTTGCGATCTTCCGCCAAGAGCAGCGTAGTCGCTTCTGAGAGCGGTTTGATGAAATCCGCGACGTGCGGGCTCAGCTTTGTCATGGGTCGTTGTCCTGTGTCGTGTGTCAGACTGGCAGGCCGTCACTGTGGCGGTAGCCAGATCCCCCGCATTGTAGGTCGGCAGCGTTTATTTGTCAAGAGCTATGCGGATATTTTCCCCAAAATCTTTTCCAAAACGACTGTGTGCGCCGTTTTTGGGGTTATTTTCTCTGCTCCAGGAATCGCATCGGTGCCCGCGACAACCGCAAACGGACCTGCGAGAGCGCATGCGCGGAGCACATCGCGTGCCCAAGATGCGTTTGGCTTCTGCAACTGGAACTTGAACTGAGGCTCGGGCAGCTTCAGTTTTCCGATGCCCGATACGCGAACCTTCCGGTAGCCGATCTTCTTGATCTCCGCCATCTTCTGCGTGCCGGTTTCACCCGACTTTGTCCCGAACCAGTTTGCTCGGCGTTCACCCTGATGGACCAAACGGAATCCCAGATCCTTCCGCTTGGGCCGAGGCCATAGGTCTGTGAAGTTCGCGTCGTAGCTGCCGGCATGCGGGTAGCACACGTCGAAGATCGGCCACCGCCACGTCTGTGGGGCCGAGGTGTGCCACAAATGAAAGTAGCCGTAGGGATACAGCGGTGCCTCGTCCATGCGAGCTCCGCCCTCGTCGTAGCGGTACGCTCCGTTGAGGCAGTCCGGTCGTGCTTTCTGCGATGCGACTGCCCGCCAGTTCTTCGGCGGGATGATGTCGCTGTCGAAGTGCAGGCACCAGTCGATAGGCTCCAGCTTGCCGTACGCGACGCACAACCCGGCACCCTTGTTGAAGTACGCACCGTAGTCCGTGAACACCTCGGTCGTGACGATACGTAGATTCGACTGTCCAGTGTCTAGCGACAGAGCCTCGTCGTCAGGCCTCGTCACGATGACCAGTGAGTCCAGCGTGTCCAGCCAGATCGGTAAGGACTTCTTCAGTTGTGGCGTGTACACATCGCCGGAGCAGCTTGTGATCGCGTCAATTCTCATAGTGGCTTCCTAGCTAAGAGATACATGAAGTTTTCGCGGTCGTTCAATCGTGCGGTCGAGAAGCGATGCACCTCGAAGCCTACTTGGGCTAACACATGCCGCAACGAGGCCTCGTTGAAGAACCATAGGTGATCGGGGTTGGTCTGGTCCTCGTCGTCGGGGACTATGATGTACAACCAGCCGCCTGGCTTCAGCAGCGCTCGTACTCGCAGCAGTGCCTTCGGGGCGTCTTTGACGTGCTCCAACACATGGGCCATCAACACGAGCTCCAGCTTCCCATCGCCGGTGTCACAGCAATCCGGGAACACTCCCGCGATAGTGTGGACCCCATACTCGTTGTGCGTGTAGTTCGCCGCCCAGGGGTCTTCGTCCACGCCGATGTAGGTGTAACCCGCGCTACGGATCAGGTTGACATACGGGCTGACTCCGCAGCCGATCTCCAACGCGTATGCCCCTTCGGTCGTAGCAGTCTTTAGCTCCCCGAAGCTTTCTGTGAACTGAGTGAGATAGCTCGCTGGCAGCACGACACCAGCCTCTGAGAGCACCCCGAGAGACTCGTAGTAGGCGTGCCCAGGCGGGTGCTTGGCCTTGTACTCCACATGGTACGGGCACTTGATAGTATTGTGCATCACGCCCCAGCGAAGGTCCAACTCGTTCACGCAGCCACAGCTGTACATCATAGAACACTATTCTCTATGTAGTTGGTCGCCCGCTCCAAGTGCTTACCGTCGTCGATCTGGATCAAGTCCACGCGACGATTAGGCTTCTTGGGTTTGTAGATATCCTGGTGCGTCACAGACACCTCTTCAGCTTGGTGCTCGCCCACCGCCAACTGACCGTAACGACGCAGCGGTATGCCGCACGCATGGCAGTACTTGTCCACCTGCGCCCCGTAGTCGGCCATGGGGCGACGCCACCACCCAGGTACAGCTTCGAGGCCCAGGTCCGGCCAACTAGGGTCAGCCGCGTGTAGCATGGCCTGGGCTCCGGCTAGCTCGCAGAAGAACGCTCGCAGACCCTTCCCCGGCACGTGGCACAGCATAGCCGACCAGAACTGGTTCACGTCGCAAGTGGAGATCAGCTTCCACCGATCCTCCTCGGAGATGCCTACGTCCTGCATGGCCACGAACGGCGGACTGTGACGACCCGGCTTGCCGTTGTGCCCTTTGAGGTATGGCTTGCACTCGGGCCAGTCCTTAGCGAACTCGTCGTAGGCAGCCTGCACCATGTGCACGTTGAGGTTACTGACCGCTGGGTTGAAGACCCGACGCATGATGCTACCCTTGCCTAGCGGGTTATTGCACCACAGACCGCGTTGAGCGTAGGGAAAGTGTTTGCACAGGACGTTGCATAGCTCCTCGAACTTCGGGTGGCTGGCAGGGTTGCCACCGAAGAAGCCAACGACGCCGAAGTAGCCTTCGATGCTACGACACGCTTCCTCCATCTGCTCGACAGAGATCATCGCTGGCTTGCCGGCGAGGTTACTGCCCTGTGTGCAGCTGAAGCACGCTAGGTCGCAGCCTCGGGTGATGTGGATCTGTATCACTCCGCCTCGCCAGATGCCGTGGCGGACATCGTACGGCGACTTCATTTTGTCGAGGCACTCTTGCCGCTGCATTCGAAGCTCCTCCATTGCTCTGCGACCCATTGGATGTTCGGGTCTTGGTTTCTGGCGTTAGGGCTGATCGACGTGCGACGAACGTCCCGCAGTAGGTGGACGATCTTCGCTTGGTCCTTGACCGAGCCAATAGTGTCTTGGGTGCAATTCCAGATCCTGGACGCGAGCTCCAGCATCCGCAGACCGTGCTTGTTCTCTTTCAGTAGGAAGCCCAACGAGCTCTGGTTGATCCCGCCGTACTCGGCGATGAACGCTCGGTGCGAGACCTTGTTCCGTAGCATGGCCGTGGCCGCGTACTCCCATCGGTCGTAGAACTTTCGTACCTTCTCGCTGACGCGGCAGAACGTCACTCCGGTGTTCAAGCGTAACCGGCTCTCCGCAGGCTTCATGGTGTAAGCTAGGTCGAACGCATCGAACTGCTCGATCTCTTCGAGTGGCTTGAGGATCAGCGTGTCTACGTCGAGGAAGCCTACCAAGTCGCCGTCCTGGCAACTATCTACGTAACGCCGCTGATGGCGGGTCTTGCGGGTGTTCTGAGTGTACCCATTCGACCTGCCGTGTCCAATAGCTAATAGGTCGAGATCGCGATCTTCTACCGTGAGGATCTCCAACGGAGTGGCTGTGTTCGCCTCGGCGGATCTGCGCAGAGACTCCAAGTACCGGCAGTAGATCGGCGGCGACCTATCGAAGATGATCGTGACTAGCCTCATAGCTTACCTAACTTCTTCCGGACCCAGGCGTCTACGCGATTGAGCCATTGTTGCCTAGCTCCACACCCACCGCATGGTGGTAGGCCCATTTCCTTTCGGCAGTCCTCGTACAGCTGTGCCACGCCTAAGCTCTCTAAGAATTCCTTCAGCGCATCTCCAGCCAACTTGCGATCAGCAGCTGCGGATAATGGTTTTCCCTTCACGCAAATACGGATTTCGCGCGTCTCACTTGGTTGTGAACACAACCGACAAATTCCGTCTTTAGTATACTGACAGTGCATTATGCTGCGAACGAAATTGACGATGTAATATTAGCGTCTACCTCTTCCCAAGTATCTCCTTGAACGATCATTCCAGCACCGCGAGTAAAATTATCATCCAGGTCCGATAACTCAGAAAAATTCGCTAGTGTTTGGCCTTCAAATGGTCCTATTGTTGACAAACCTGAAGTGCAGAAATTTGCAGTATATGGTGATACCGCACTGCGTACCCAATCGTGCGAAGACATATCATTGCAATAGATCAAGCTTGCGTCCATTGGGATATCAATATCCATTGCACGATATTGTTCTCCATAACCTAAAGTCGATAGATATACAAATTTGGCCGGGGTATAGTGATAGCAATCCTTAAATACGGCTTTAAGTTCTAGACCTAAGCCAATCGTTAAACCTGGCGGAACCCCAGAGTCTCCAGAAGGAGGTTTGCATTGCAACGTGCCAGTAGCTTTAACTGCAACTAAGTATCCTTCTCGGGCAAAGTAATCCAGGCAGCTATTGTCATCCGGGTCTAGAATTGTTTCCATTGAGCACTTAGGGGCATCACTAGCAAGCATCGCTTCGGCAATCTCTTCATTTGTCATGCCGTCTTCTATCGCTTGATCTAAGTCGAAGAATATCACTTCGTACTGACACCCAGCGATCGTGCAAGGCACGGTCAATAGATAGTGATAATCAGCGCAAGGGTCGAGTTCAGTATACGGATCAACTTCAGTATACGTTCGATCTTTACGTCGTAGTGTCCAAGTACCATTGATGAATGCCCCAATATCGCATGCAGCTTCTACGTAGCAGTCTGTTTGTACAAACGGCCCGCCAATGTTGTACGTAGTGGAAATCACGGTAATTGAGTTTGCAATCTGAATGTCCCACTGCAGATACGTAGGAAGCAAACATCGTGGGTCAAGAATTACTTCTTCCGAAGTATCGGGTGGTGGAGGATCCCAACTCCCCATACCGAAAGAGCAACAGCATACGCACCACCAAGTGGGGTCGGGCAAGCAGCAGACTTCGACGCACTCCGCGTCGTCTATCGTGATGACTAGGGGCATCCTAGCTGCTCTCCCCACCGGAGGGAGGAATGATAAACTGCACGCCGCTGCCAGAAGGCTCGATGGTGATAACGATCGTGCCACTTTCGCAGATAGCGGTGCCGTCGAAGCCATCCTCGAAGTTACCCACCTCGAACGCTCGGTACACTGCTTGGTCGCCGGCAGCACCGAGGTACCTGTTGTTGGCGAAGCTCGCGTGGCCTTCCCAGTAGCAGGAGCTATCCACGTGCAGAGCCCATACGCGAGACGCGTACCAGGACGTGCCCTCGGCGATCGAGTCGCTCGACATCAGCCAGATGCGGTCGCCCGCCTTCATACCGGAGTCCGTGTGAGCGGACTTGAACTCTAGCGCAGCTTGCTCGATCTCGTACTCGCTATACCCCGAGTCTAGCGGGTCCATGATTAGGGCCTCGCCAGCCGCGTTGACTGGGGTCAGGTCCTCCTCGCTGAGCAGCACGCAGGTGCCGATTGATCCGCCGTTGGCCGACGCAGGCGAGACAACCTGAGCCATGGCGATCACGTTCGATGTGTTACCGCCTCCCCCGCGACGACCATGCTGAAGCATGAACTCGCCATTGACGAACATGCCGTGGACCATGTTCCCGCGACGAGCCATCTTGGCCACGCGGTTCAGGTAGTCCGCTCGAATGCCCTTGCCCGCCTCGAAGGGCGTCTTGGGTAGGCTGACGATGTTCTTCATTACGGGAGCATCCCTTCCATGTCCACGAGGGGATAGTTGTTGTACGGTCCTTCAGGACCAGGGATGCGGAACTGCCGCTTCCACGTTTCGTCCTTGGAGTGCCAGTACCTATTCCACCCGTCTTTACGCAGCGACCAGCGGAGCTCCACGTCGTAGTAGTCCACCCCTGGGGCAGTGCTGAACGTGCGAGTTACGGTGGCCGCAGACAGCATCAGGGTCTCGGCAGGGAACGTGAGGCCCAGCGATGGGCTGATCACATCGTCATCGTTGCACCCATTGATGTGGGTCATAACCTGCGTCGGGATGACGAGCAGCTTACTGTATCGCACGACGTAGTCCAGGCCGATGTTCAACCGCGACGGTGCTTCCTCATCCGTCACTGGGTTGTCGATATCGACTATGTCCGGGTCTTCCTCCTCTACCCCTGGCTGGCTCCAGAAGAACACCTGAGTGCCGTTGGCGTCCTTCGGATTGAGCTTTATGAACTCCGCCGATGGCTCGATGGTCTCGGTGAACTCTGCTGTCGTAACGTCGCCGGGTCCGCCAGGCTCGACACCAGCTTCGACCGCAAATTGGAGCGATATCTTTGCCCACTCGTACACGTTGCCGTGCCCGTCACTGGAGTTCTTGACTCGCTCGAACGGGCCCATCGTGCCGGAGCGAGCCACGATGTTGCTGCCCGGAGCGTACGGCCACTCCAGGCGGTTCTCTATGATGTTGAGGAAGATAGCGTGCCGCTGATCCCAACGACACTTGAGGTCCACTGCGGCAGCCCAGGACTGCCCATCGAAGCTCTCGCTCTCGGTCCACGCGAGGGCCTCGGGCTCCTCCAGGTCTGTCTCGTCGGTTAGCCAAGAAATAGGCATGCTAGATAGCCGTAGCTACGACTCCCTTGTTCAGCTTGTCGCGAATCTGGATCTCGACCTTGGTTTGATTCCGGGTCTCCTCGATCTGGTCCGCCATGGTCTTCAGGATTTCTTTCTGCGTCTCCAACTGACTCTTCGGGATATCGCGCTCGCCGGCAGTCGCAGTTTGGATTCGATTGAACACGCTGCTGGCGTCTTCGATCGTGGACTTGAATGGCTCGAGATCGATGTTCTTGGCCAGCTGCAAGATGGCGTCCTCGCGGCGACCGCGAGAAGCAGTCTCGTCCGTGTACATGCTTCCCGTTGCGCCCATGCCGAGCATGTTGCCTGCTCCAAGCAACGTGCCGAAGCCTGTACCCTTCAGCGGATCCAGGAACCACTTTTGAACCGCCTGTCCCTGCAAGTCAGCCATAGAGAAGTTGATGTCCTTCAGGATGCTGCCACCGCCCATGCCTGCATTCGTGAACTGGTTGAACGCTCCGGAGCCCATCCGAACAAACGCGTCGCGTACGCTTTCCTTAGTCTGTGGCCTGCCCGTAATGGCTCCCAGAGGGTTGGCTATCCCGCCTTGGATCAGATTGAACGCTTTCATGGCATCGGTGAAGCCACCAAACTCTTCGTGTATCGGCTTGAAGCCGAACATTCGCAGTGCGGAGCCCATGAACCCACCGCTCAAGAAGTCCTTCCCCTCGCCCATCATCCAGTTGTCGCTGCCCTTCAGCCCTTGCGGACCTACGGGTGCAGACCCGGAGAGGATACCAGCTAGGTCGGATCCCGCTTGGCCAGCCAACGCGGTCAAGAACGGCATCATCTCTGCGGTCTTGATCGCCATCTCTCCAAGCGCTCCGGCGAGCTTAGCGATCTCCTCTGCGAACTGACGAACCATGTCAGGGTTCATCTTGCTCATGAGGTTCGCGAAGTCCGTGCCCAGCTGATCTAGGATCGGGATCAGCTTCTCGCCTAGTGTAGCCGTGAATGCGTCGTACCATGGCAGCAGCGTGTCGCCTACTTGCTCGCGGAAGTTCTTCATGCCGAGCGTTAGATCAGCCTGCGCCTTGCCCGCTCCGCCCGTAGCCGTAGCCACGCCCTTGACGCCCACTTCCACCGCGTCGAGAATCACTCGTTGAGCCATGGCCGTCTCGCCAAGCTGAACCATGATCTTGAGCATGTCCTTCTGCTCTTCGGTGAAACGAACGCCAGACTTGGCCAAACCATCGAGACCGGACTCGGGGTACTCAAGTGCCTTCGCGAGTTGCAGTGCGTTGCTCTCCAGAGTACCGAAGCCTAACGCGGTGGTGTCCAGGACTGCCTTGATCGCCCGATCAAAGTTCTCGCCCTTGACGCTAGGAAACGCGAGGACCTGCCCCATGACGGTTTTGATCTTGCCGTCGTCCACGCGTGTGATTCGCTCGAGCTCGTCCGCCATCTGTTTCAGCTGCGGCACGCTGCGGCCAGCCGACGCACCCGTCGCCTGAATGACCGCGTGCAGCCTGGCGTCGATGGCCCGTCCCTCCATGGCCTCGCCGAGCGCTCCTTTGACGAAGCCTGTAATCGCCCGTAGGCCCGACTGAATCTGCTGCATGGCCTCCCTGCCGAGCCAGGTGGCAAACGCCGCTATGCCGATACTCCTAACCGTATTCGCCCAACCCTGCATCATCCCCTGGATGCCAGTTAGGCTTTGTCGGACCTGATTGAAGTCCGCCCCGAATACGATGTTGACGTCAGGTGTTCTTGACATATCAGAGGCTCGAATAGAACGCGGATAGTTCCTTCGCGTCCTTGAACGTAACTATGTTGCTGGTGTTGAGCCCGAAGACCGCTTCCAGCTGCGACAATGTGATGCGTCCTACGTTCTGGGGTTGTACTCCGCACCTAAGGATCAAGACTTCGGCGATTTTTGCTCGGTCGAATTTCTCCGGCTTTTCGCCCTTCGAGACAAAGGGGTCTCCTTGGTGGATGCCTCCTTGCCCATCACGTTGGCTCTGAGAAGCTCCAGCTTTGACAGCAGGGCTTTGGCCTTCTTTGCGTCAGAGATCCAGTTACGACACATCTCTAACGTCACCTCCGGGTGATTCCGGATGACCATGCGATAGAGTATCCGCGTGACCCCCGCTGGGTTGAGCAGCTTCAGGAAGTCCCCGCCGAAGATGTCGATACCTGCCGCTTCCGACGCAGCCATCCGTAGGATGCGATCGCCTTGGGCTTCGTTTGGAATACTGTTAGCCGCAGCGTTGCCCGCCTCGATCACTCGAGCCTTGAGCCACATCTCCAGCCATTCCAGATCTTCTAACTCCAGCGGTGAAAACTCGTACTCGACCCCGTCGCAAACGTGGCGGATGCCAGCGTGCGTTGCATTCCCCATTAGGTTGATCCTTCCCCGTAGTACTCATAGCCACTTGGCAGCAAGATCTTACCCAGAGCACCTGGGTCTTGTTCTCGCAGTGCCGTCCAGATGCCACTAACCGTGTAACCGATGATCGGTGGTGGGTTCGACGAGCGATCCACCTGGAAGTTCTGGTGAGCGTTCCAGACAATCGCGTCGAACTCGAAAAACAGCGTGGGCGTGACATACACCCGAACGCGGTTCGTGTTGTTGAGCTCGTACAACGCCACTTCCATATCGTCGTTGTGCACCTCGAAGCTGAGGTCCACTTCGAGGTTGCCGGTATCCCGCTCGGTCTCGCCATCCGCGACCGACGTCGAGGCAGGGCGGCGGAATGCCAGCGTGATAGCCTGCACTCGCTCCACTTCCGTGAACGTGTCGCTGTCGAGCGTGCCCTCGATGGTGACCCTGCCGTTCTTGCCGGACGCAGCCGGCACGCGGGTCTCGTCATGGTACGTGTTCGTCGTGTTCTTCTCGAGGTGGCCCATGACACCGAAGTTCGCCGACCAGTTGATCGGCGTACCGGCGGAGACAGGGATGTTCAGCGTGACATCGCTGATGAGCACCTCGCCCTCGTAGTTCACTAGCTGGCCAGGCTTGGCTGACGCCACGCCCGCGAACGCGAGTGGGTCTTCGCTAGGCATGGGGAAGTCGTAGCCCAGGCCTCGAACGAAGCCAGTCTCATCCAATACACCCTCTGTCGCACCGGAGGCACCCGGCACGCAGCTAGCGAAGTAACGAGCGACTGACGATTGACGGCCGAAGCCCCATGCTTGGGTGCAACCAATGCCTTCGACGTATGCGTATTTGCCAGAGCGTAACATGTTAGTCCTCGGAAGTGAGGTCCTCGTCCGGAAAGTTCATATGTACGTTGATGTCCCAAAGGGCATCCCAGCCTTCGATTCCCCGAGCGATGGCCAAATCCAAGTCCGCTTGTATGCTAACTATCTCTACGTTCTGAATGAACGCGTGGTCCCGGTAGGTCAACGACTCCAGGACTAACGCGTCATACTTCAGTGCGTGGATCGCTTGTATCATCCGCCACTGGGTGGGGAAGAACATGTAACCCACGCGGTCGTCGCCGGTCGATACCAGCAACGTGTAGGTCTGTATAATCTCCGTCCCGCAGCTGGCATTACCGAGGTTGACCTGCGTCGCCGTCGGTCGTAGCTGCCATTCAGGGAAGTCCGCCTCTTCCCGCACGTCCGGCTCTGGGTCGCGAGAAGAGTTCCAAGAGATCAGCTTGAACTTGCGATCTTTTAGAACCTTCACCAAGCGATCATACACCAGGGTCAGCGGTTCCCGTGTCACTTAAGCTCCTGGGCTATAATCTTCTTAGCTGCGTTACCCATCCGCTTCATCTCTGGGTTGCCTGGTGTGGCAAAGATGATACGCTGCGGCAAATGACGCTTCTCGTTCCCTCGTTGATGGAAGCTCATTACGTCCCGAACTGTAACCCCGGTCGGTACCGTTAATGTGCGCTTGCTGTATTGGAACGACCCGTCTTTGTTCTTCTTGCCAGTCTTCTCGTAGTACGTTACCTTTCGGGTGTACTGAGCATCCGAGCCCATCGACACCGTGGCTACGAAAAGGGCACCGGACTTTTGTTTGGTAGGCCCGAGCTTCGCTACGTTAGGGTGTAGGTTCCGACGCAACAGGGCGGTGTCCACCAAGATAGCCGGTGGCTTAGGCGGCTTCGGCGTCTCGCCTGGCTTGAGTTTCTTCTTACGGCCAGGTCGCCGATTGGCGATCGTGCGAGGAGACAACTTCTTCCAGGCTCCCGTCGTGCGTTTGCTGTCGGGTTGATCGACAGATCCGCCTCGGGAGGCCTGGGAGAAGCGACGTTGGGTGTAGGCAGAGTACATTCGCGACCACTGCTCCATGACCTTACTCATGACAGCAGGACTATTGAGAACCCTGGTTCGGAGAGCCTCTAATGCGCTGTCGCCGCGAATCCTAATTTGAACGTGAAAGTCTGCCACATCACTATGAAGATGCGCCCGAGTAACCCTTGACCAGCAGCTTCGGCCGTTTGCAGATCATGAGCGGATTGGACTCGGTATGAATATCAATACCGGCGTTCCAATCCTTCATCTTCTGCATGGCGTACACTTCCTTGCCCGGCGTGTTGATGTCGTCCATCGTGTTCGCTGGGGAGAAGTGTTGCTGGAAGAGATCCTCTACGCCCACTGGGTAGAAGTTCGCTTCGTCGGCCGCGAAGAAGTTCCGCGATCCGATCTTGCCTCGGTAGTTCTCGAACGTGATGTCACCGAACGTGACGGTGTTCGAGCCTCGGCCCATCGTGCCGGTGCCCTGCTGATCGATCGACCAGCGGTAGTTCGTCTGCTCGTTGTAGTTCGTCCGTACCTCTTCGTTGTTGACGAGGTTCTGGAAGAACGTGTTGCCGACGAACGCGTGGATGTGGTCGTAGGTCTGGCCACCGAGGACTTCCTCGGTGAACTGGATGATCTCCAAGCAGACGGACTTGATGCCTTCGCCGCTGCCTTCCAGATCGAAGTAGAACTCTTCCTGGGTCAGGCCGAGTGCGTCGAAGACATCCAGCAAGACCGTCGCGTCCTCGTCGGCGTCGATCAGCCGACCTTGGATCGCGTTGACTCGCCAGTACTCATGCGTGGCTTCGTGCGAACGACGCAGGCCGGTCAGCTTCTCCGTCATGAGCTCGCTGGCCGACACGAGTTGCTGCTCGCTGCCGTAGTGACGAATGCCGCTCAGGTCCTCCGCTTCGAGTGCGTCGTCGAAGGGAATGTAAGGGACATAGAACGGAATCAAGTCCCGGCGGTCCGCTGGCTTCTTGGTCGTTTCGCCAGACCGACGAGGCTTGGTCGGGATGAGCGAAATCGTCTCACCCTTTCGCTCGACTGCTACCGTGTAGCTTGTCGGATGCTTCGTTTCGAAAAGACCCATCGCCCCAATGCGTCGGGGGACGTAAGGAACGGTGTTGATGGCTTCCGTCAATGAAATAACACTGAAGGCGTCATCGTTGAAGATATCGAGCATCTGAGGAACTCCGAAGTAACAGTTGAATCGTATCCAGCGTGAATGGACCAGTAAGTTGGGCCTACGAATCGCGACCGCTCGTTGTGAACTCGACCGGCTCGCGGACAAAGCGAACACCTTGGTTGCGAAGATCGAGCAGACGCGTGATGAGCTCGGCGTCCGTCTCGTCATCGTCAGCACGGACGATCTCGTCGAGGTTCAGCAGGGCGGGACCGCGCACGAGCACCGGTACCGACACCTCGCCGTCGCCAGCTTCGATCGTGATATTCTCCAGGCAGATAGCATCGGAGAAGGTCGGCTGCGAGCCAACGACCTCATCGGCAGCGGCAGGGTTGACGAGGATCTCGCCGATCTCGTACTCGCCCGTAGTGAGCTTGACCGCAGTGCGGGTGTATCGCTTCTCGATCTCCCACAGAACAAGATCATGGACCTTCTTCTTGTCAACGACGGGAGTACCAGCTAATGGACGCGGCATGTGATCTTCTCCGAAATAAAACTGACTGACTTGAGGTAACGAAGCCTAAGAGCTAGGCTCGCTTTTGAGATCGTTCCTTGGCTCGCTTCGCGGCCTCGATCATGGGGTTTTCTTTGCCGTTCTCGTCCTTGGACAGACGGATGACACTGCGGCCCACGTTCTGGATCGGCCGAGCTTCGGCGATCTTGCGGGCCTGCGCCACCATACGGTCGAACTCGGTCTCTCCGCTAGCGTTGTCTTCGCTGCTGAGGCTGAGGTCGCCAGTGATAGCATCGTCGGAGCAGTACGTCTTCTTCCACTCGTCGCCGAGGGCAGGCGTAAGCACGCGCTCCTTCACCAGGGAATCGATAACCGTTTCCCGCGACAGCTTGAACTGTCGGACCATGGCGGCTGGGAATGAAAGATTCAACGCAGGTTCCTCCACTTCTTCGAGGTTCTGAACCTCTTGGAGAATCAACCGCAACTGCTCGGGCTCGGATGAGCCTTCGGGAGCGGAGATGCCAAGAGCATCCAGGATCTTAGTAATGAGCTCGTTCATGCTGCCTCCGCCTTTGCCCTTAGATTTAGGTGCAGGCTCATCAGCGAGTTTCAGGCCGGACTGCGTATCGTAAGACAGCACGACCGGACCCTTCCAATCTTCCAGACCAGGCACTACCGGGACGGAAGTAGCGGCGACGTGCCGCAGAGGATAAGAGTACGTCTTGCCTTTGCCATCGACAAAGGACTTGGGGCACATGGCGGAGACATCCACGCGGGTGCACTTCTTCTTGGCATCCTCGTCGTGGAACTTCACCTTAATGAAGGTGGACATCACGCCGTCTTTGTTCGGCTTCTTCTGAAGGTCCAGAACCGTCCCGCGATCGTTGTCGGGATCTTCCACGTGCGTCTTGAAGAAAGGCACGCGGATCTTGGTCTTCTGGAACTGCTTGAACTGGGAGACCATGCGATCGAGGAACGGTTCCTTCACCTCGACGGTGACGGGTTTGTCGTTCTCAACCCACGGACAGATCTCGCCGACGGGAAGTAGCTCCTTCTCCATCACGAGCGGATCAGCGGTCTTTTGCCAGGCTTGCGTCATAAGAGGTTTAGTGAGCGGGGTAACTTATGTCAAAATAAATTTACAATAAAAGTTCCGTGAAGTCCGTCTCGAATCCTGGATCGGGTGAGGCACCGGATGGGACCTTAGTTTGAGTAACCTCGTCGTCGTAAATAGCGACTGCTTGACACCGGCAGTTCCAGCCATTGGGTGGCCAGAACTGATCCCAGAACTCATCGTCCTTCTTTCGCTTGATCCCGTCGAGGACTTCGTGCTCCTCGCGGACTCGATCGTCGCCAACGGTCAAGTACTCAAAACCCCATACGTCCAAGTCGCCTTCGAAGCTGATGCGATGGGCGACGCCATATGCTATGGCCGAGTGCGTTCTGACTAGGGTCTCTATGTACCCAGTCGATCTAGGCTGCAACCCATGGCGACGAATCGCTTCGAGCATCTGAGCGACGCCCTGCTCCGTCGGTAGGTTCAGCTTCGTGACGTCGGCCAACGCATCGTTCATCACAGTCCGGATATCCGCCACGGACTTCTTGACTGCCTTCGACGACGTCGGGTAGAACCGCCTCTTGATGTTGCCTAGGTCTAGGTCGAACAGATCCGCTATGCGAGTGGCGTCCTCGAACACGGAGGCCAGCTTGAGGCTCTTGGCCATACTCCGCCGCTTGTTACCTACCTTCAGCCGGAGCAGGTAGCTGTAGGCCATCACATTGGCCAACTCGTCGGTGGCTTTCTCCAGGAGCTCCTCGTCCGGGTCTTTCACCCGAGGCCCCGAGGCGAGCCACCTCTTGTTGCTGCGTGCCATATCGGCCGCTACCCGCCACATCCTGGATGCCAGCAACCCGGACCGCCCCACCACTCGCTCGATGTCGCGAACTTGCAGTTTGGCGATAGCCCGCGTGGTTTGTCGCCTAGCCTGAATAGTCGCCCGAGACATACGGCTCCTGATCAAAGGTGGTAGGTGACGCGAACACCGTCGGTATCGTTTGAGGTTTCAGCCCCTCGGCCAGTTTGATCCGGCCACGAGCGATCTTCTTCAGCGTGTCTTCGGCTCGCGTCCTTTGATAGTGGAGACGATGCTGAATCGTGCCGTCCACCGGGTTGAAGTCCACGACGCCACGCGACTCGTACGCGTAGACGCCACTGAGTAACATTGCCGAGAACGCGATCTCCTTCGGCACTGACGTGAGCAGCGTAAGGTCCACATACGGACTGTTCTCCAAGATCTCATCCACCCGCTGCTCGGCCAACGCGATCATCTCGTACAACCGCACCGCGTAGTCCACTGGCTCGTCCTTGTCGCTAACGGCGATCCACTTGTGGAGGTTGTCCATGTTGTAGAACCGCCCGATCGCTTCGCTGTTCGTGTAGCGACCAAAGACCAACGCGGCAGACTTCACGTACTCCGTCGTACGAGGCAAGTGGTAGGTAGTGTCGTTGTACAGCACCTCGACGTAGTACTGGTACTTGGTCACGTCCTCGGGAGCGATGAAGCCACGAGAGTAATGACCAATGCCAGTCACGCCGAACGTGGACCCGTCGGCGAGCATAACCTCTTGGGTGTCCATCCGGATCACGCCGTACGTACTCGAAGGGTTTGACAGCGTGGGGATCTCGTCCGCGTTCACGAACTCGCCCTGGTCTAGCAAGGCGAACCGTAACGTGAACACCTCGACGGGATCTGGCGGATCGGACGACTCCTCCACCGTGTCCCGAGTGATGCGATACGTCTCGGTCTCGGAGACGATCTCAATGACGTACTCGTAGTCTACGTCCTCCTCGCTGTCGAACTCGTAGGTGTACAGTCCGCCGCCCTCCGACACCATATCAGTGCCGTCGGCGACGATGACTTCGAGCGTATCCTTGTTCCGCACCCCGTATGCCCCTAGGGCATCCGACAGCTTGACCGTCTCGGGGAGTGCGTCTGCAGTCCAGTTGAATGAAATCAGCATTAGATGTCAATCGAGATGGGTCGTGGAGAGGTGATGTCGTCGATGCTGCGTTCGTCCTCGTTGATAGCGAAGTCCCGCAGTGCCTGCACTTGAGCATCGGTGAACGGAATGCTGAATGGCTTCGCCACCGCGTTGCCATCACCGTCGTCCCAGATGCAGACGCCACGAAGCTCCGCATCGGAGATAGTCAGCTTCTTCATGTAGATGCCGTAGTCCTCGCCATCGAAGATCTTTACGACACTCGCGGTGGAACGAGCGATTAGCTCCGCCCCGTCCTCGTCGTACACAGTGACGCCCACCGTTCCGACACCATCGGCGATCGGGAGCATTGCTTCCGAGATGATCGTGCTCATGCTATCGTGACCTCACTGCTTTGTGAACTTTATCCATGATATCGAGTACTGAACCCGCTTCCGGATCGTCTTCCGGCGTGGCAAGCAGCGCTGCTTCGTTGCGAGCCTGAATCGCGTCAAGTGCTCCGGTCGTTAGCTCGACCGTCGCTCCGTTCCACACGCTCGACACCGCTGCCGCAACGTTCGTGTTGCCCGTTGTCGAGAGTGTGCGCGTGGCAGTGGCCCACACCGCTGTCGCAACCGCCGAAGCGCTCGCTCCATCCGTGAGTGTACGAGTAGCATTCCCCCACACCGCTGTTGCGTTCTCAGCTGCTGTTGGTGCTGAGCCGCCCGTCGTGATCTGATCCCACATGTCGGCCCGCAACGGATAGATCACGATCTTCGACGAGTCCGTCGGTGCTGTGCTGAACGCTGGCGAGACCGTGAGCGCCTTCGTCGTGCCGTTGTACGCCGTGATGACTCGCGTTTCCTTCGCTGCCGGCCCAGTGTAGACCGTCGCAACGTAGTCCTTGTAGAAGTCATTGACACTTGAGGGGCTGCCAGAACCGCCAAGAATGACATTCGTTGTCGTACCACCAGTCGTCACGCATAAGCCGTTGAATAGCCAGCTTCCTGTCTCGACTATGCTTTGCTCGTGGACGTCCGTCAGATTGTTGAGCGTTGCCGAGCTAATCGTCGAGTTATTCGTCCAGAACGATGAGAAGTTGGTTTGATTGTACGCACCAGACATTGCGCTGCCGACGGTCGCATCTCCGACCCAATAAGTCAGATTCGATTGCGGAATGCCTTGCGGAAGAATGATGTAGGTCGAAGTGTTATCCGGAGCCGTTCGCCAGCTTCGGTTGACGTATGCCTTCTTCGTCGAGCTTCCAATGTAGTCGTAGATCGTGCGAGACTGCCCGGCTCCAGTCCCGCCTGTAATCACGACGAGCGCTTGATTGTAATAATCACTGACGGTAGACGGGCCAGACGATTGAAGAATGATCGTATTAAGCTCTTCGCCTTCGACAACCGACGAGCCTTGAGACGTGCCGCTGTTCAGTGTTGTCTCGCTGCCGCCACCAGCCGCAGTATCCAAGATAAGATCGAGCCGCCCGCCATTGGCCCAATCAGTTTGCAACTCGTTCGTGTCCGAGAGGATCGAATCGACAATCCCATCAATCGTATCGACGCTCGACTGCGAGGACCGTGCGTCGAGTATATTGTCCAATCGGCCACCGTTGGCCCAATCCGTTTGCAGTTCGTTCGTGTCCGCAAGTGCAGACGTAACTTTCGTATCGGTCGCCGGTCCAGCGTGTCGGCCAGGATACACCCGCCAAATGTCGTCCTCTACCACCGAGAGCGTGGCATCGAGCGTCACGATTCCATCGCCGCCATTCGAGATGATTGTCCGTGTGGCGATGTCGCCCAAGTCCGCGCGGGTAATGACCAACTCCATGCCGGTGAAGTCCGACTGAGCGTTCGCACCGTCGAGCGTGATCGTCGTGCCAGTGTCGCCGCCTGTGCCGAATTGACCAGACTCTTGCACGTTCGCCGTTGCGATAACGCCACCCGCAGTCGTCCCGCTGATCTGCGCTGCATTCACTGGCAGATACCCGTCGCCTCGCCATGCGTCGTAGACTGTCGCGGGCAATACCGTGAACTCAACCCACACCTGCTGGAACGTCGCCGTGTGAACCGCCTTCACGATCAACCGCCCTGGCGTACTGGTGTCGGTCGTGCTGAGTGGTATTAGGTACCAGCCATCACCGTCGTCCGTCGGGTCCGTCGTGCTGTTGCGAGCCGCGAATGCTCCGTTGTCCTTCGAGACTTCAAGATAGCCTTCGAGCGTGTTGACGTTGATTGTCTCCGGCGTCTTGCCGTCGTCTGCATCCAAGAACGGACCTACTTGCACCGTAATCGCCGTATCTTCCTTGAGATACTGAGCACTTAGTGCCTGCGAGCTAATCGCCAAGAGAATCAGAATTGATCGAACGAACTTCATTGTCGCCTCCGCTTCGATAGCAGTAGTGAGCGTGGGCCGTTGCCGCCTGCCGGTGCTGTCTCGTGCAACGAAATCCAGCCAGGGATTACGTCGCTCGATACGCCAAGAGTTGGGTTGAACGTTTGAGTGTTTGTGCCTGTGACTACTTTACGTTGATTGGCAACGGACATACCACCGGCACCGTTCGTGCCGGTGGATTCCGTCGTGTGAAGCGTAGACCAGCTGCCATCACTGCTGTCACCATCCCCAGTGATAGTCTGATCCGCTCCACGCTCATTGAACAACACGCCTACCACGCAGTCGCCAGTCGGAATAGAACTAGTAGTAGTAGTTGGCGAAGCAGTTGCTGAGCCCGCTTCTGATGATCCGCCAACATACGAGAGCGTATATCCGCTTGTCGGGACGATCTCCACTAGCGTGGCCAGCGTCATCGTGTTTGCTTGGCCATAGGTTATTGTTATCGTGTCGCCAGTATCGAGCCCGTTCGTCAGTGGGCTGGTGAATACTGCTCCCTCAACGCCTGCATCTGCGGCACCAGGATCATACAGCGGAGATAACCGTCTCGTCCATGTGTTACCATTCGTATCAGTGACAGTCCAGCTGGAATACGCAGTACCATTCGTATTGCTATTGTCCGCCGAGATAACCAGCACACCCCATGAGCCAGTTGCGAAGTTGCCCGATGGCGTGATCGTCGCCGTCGTGGCCGATGTGTTCTCGTACAGCGTACCGCGATCAGTAGTCGTGATCGCAGCTTGTGCTGACAAGCAGACCAGGCTCAGTAGTGCTGCGAGTAAGTATCTCATTCGGGATCCGGGTACTCGAAGTCCTCGCCCGCCCCTCCGACACGCTGCACGTTGATTGTGAACTCGGAGTCCTCGTTCAATATGGTAGGGTCGGGGAACGTGACGTCCTTCGACGAATAGCCATGCACATTGACAACGCATGCCGCGTCCTCGTCGTCGCATCGCTCTACTATAGTTTCGTCAAAGTACGTCGTGTTATCGATGAAGATGAAAATGTCGTAATGCCCGTAGTTGTAAGCAGCTTGCATCGCACCGACGATTGGGCAGAGAATCAATGCTTCCCATCTGCCAAGCGGCGTGACTTCCGCCTTCATGCGTCCGCCTTGCACGAAGTCGAACACCGCTTCACCCTTCGTTCCGCCGCCTGGATCAATCGTGATCGCTCGGAAGATCCACTCGACCGACTGCCGTTCCTCGACGACGACCATCTTCTTAATCCAATGCATGAAGCAATCAGACACAGTGATGTGGTCGCAGTGGTTTACTCCCGGCGCGTAGAACACTCGATTTGCAACACCGAACATGCAGCGGCTAATCTGAATGTTGCCGACCGGCCAGTCGCCGCCGTTCACTTGATAGAACTTCACTAGATCGCATGTCATATGCTCGACGCCTAGTTCGTCCGTGCCGAGTCCGCTGCCGCCAGGGACAGAGATACCTTCGATGCCGATGTCCTCCATCACGAATGCGCCCGAACGAACGTCTAGCACTGTCCCGCCTGGCGCTCCATTCCATATGAGGATTGTCACTGGCCTGTCGTCGCCCGTATCCCAATTGCCGTTGTTGCGTACTTGATCCGGCATTCCGTTACCGCGCAGGCTCCACCCTGGGCTGTGCGAACCAATTACCATCGTCGATGAGACAAAGTACATGCCCGCCGGCAATCGCTTGCCCTTTCGCATCCACTCGACTATAGCCGGACCGTTATCAACGCTGGTGTTGTCCCGCACCAATGCGGGCACGGTCGTCGGAGCGATCAGCTCCAGATTGATAGCACCCATCGAAGCGATCAACGCACAAGCGAAGATCATCATCGCGGGGACGGCAAGATGTTTTGGTCGTTGCATGTTATCCTCTGTAAGCAAAACAGCGGCCCAAGCGCGGGGACACCTGAGCCGCTGCTCTTGCAATCAAGCCTTCGCAGCTTGACCTTCTCTTCGTACCTAACGCTTAGCCGGTGGATCGTAGATCACACGGTTAGCGGTTCCAGTATCCTCGTACACTATCACTAGCTGCAACCCTGCCCCCTCGCAGGCATCCTGCGCGTCGAGCAAGTTTTCTCCACCACATGCGTAGATCACTTCCTCCTCGTCGCCTTCCGGCTCCGGAGTAGGTAGTGGCTCGTCATCTGGGGATGGCACATCTGGACCAGGCGTCGGTTCAGGTAGTGGCTCCGGTTCCGGCTCGGGTGCCGGATCTGGTTTAGGCGTAGGCTGATCGCATATCAAGATTAGGCCCGCTCCGCTGGAGCCAGCTTTCTTCTTGAGGTACGAAGCCTTACCTACTGCTGACATCCAGTCCTCGCAGTTAGCTACTTCCCAGACGACCCGCTTGTGCGGACCGCGAGCTTGGTAGACGTCGATCTTGACGCCATTACGCTCATGGTTCGCTCGCACGTAGCCGCCGATCAGCTTACCTACGAATACGTTGAGCTCAGCTGGGTCGTCGGGCAGCGGCGAGACAGGTGGGCTCGGCTCTGGCGTAGGCACGTCATCGGGCTCGTCGGGTAGCGGAGCAGGGTCTGGCTGCGGTGCCGGTGCCGGCTCGTCCGGCGAGGGTTGCGGCACGTCATCCTCTTCGTCCCACGGCCACCAATTCTCGGCTGGGGCTGAAGCGAAACGCACTCGGGCTCTGGTACTGGTGGCTCCGCCATGACTACCATGGCTGCCCGCACTAGCGTGGGCTCGGTCTCTGAGCCTGCACTTACCGATGGCTCCTTCCGCTGTGACCACTAGGGCCAAAGCAGAGATCATCGATACTGCTATGATGAATTTTCGCACTGGAAAATCCTCGGGGTGTTTGTGGACGGGAACGGACGCTACTTCAACATCCCCTCGATCGCGTCGAGGACGGAGTTGAACGCAAACGCCAACATCGGGTTGATCTTCTCGAGGTGTGGCGTAGCGAACTCTTGCAGAGCGTTGATCGCTGCGACCAGAAGCTTCTTGAACGGCACTGGGATGTCCAGCGTTCCAAGATTCTCCAGACCCTTAACTAGGTCCTTGGCTTGAGTCTGCTCGTGCGAAGGCATTGCCTGCAAAATTCTCTCGGCTGCTTTCATTGGTGGATCACCTCCTTCGGTGGGTTAGTAAGGTCAAACTGAACTACTCGACTCGGTGAATCTATGTTCGCTACTGCATATCGGCGGCCATCGAACGCACTTAGGATGCGAACGGAAATAGCCACTGCTTTCTTCTTGCCGTCCTTGCACAGGATGATGCAGTTAATCTTGGTCACCTTGCCGCTGGACTTAGGGTCGGCCATGGACTTCACGTAAACTTCCCTGTGCTTGGCGATCAATGCTCCGTCGTCCATTAACGCCTCAACGCCTATCTCCTTCATCTCTTCCAGCGTCCAGCCGGTCAACCGCTCCAACGCTTTGTTCCACTCTATGACCTCATGGTCCTCGTCCATGATGCAGAGGCCATAGTTCGTATCGTCTAAGACGCACGACACTATCCGATAAAACTCTCGCTGCCTGACCCCTTCGACGTGCGACATGTAGGCTCCAAGCAGAGCCAAGATGCACGCCCCGCTCATCGCTACAAACGCCGCCACGCCTCTAATCTTTTGGGGGATCATTGCTGTCACTGATGGCCAATATTCTTCTAACGAGGTTAGTAATATCCCGCATCTTGATCGCACGGACACCCACCAGCATGCCGCAGGCGACGACCTTCCAGGGATTGTTCTTTCCTCCCAAGTATTCATACCCTACCATGCCGAGACCTGAGCCCAATCCCCCGTATAGTAATATGGTGCCGATGATCGTTCTGAACCGCAGTGGCTTGTCTTCCAGCAAGACCACGGCTAGCCCACTCAACGCGGCTGCTATGTAAGTAACCGCGAATGTTAATTCCGGCGACCATTCCATCACTCACTCTAGGGCTGATCTGTTGTAGGTCCAGCTATCCCACAGATAGTCAAGCAACTTGCCAATAATCCATCCGGCCAAGATCATCAAGATCAAGCTAAGCGTAATGAACCCTTTGACCTCCGGATCCTTGCTCACTTCGTGGACCAACCAACTTCGATCCTTGGCGTAGTCCTTGCCACCACCCACCACATAATCAGTCAGTTTCTCTTCTGCCACGGACACCATGGTCCGGCGTTCTGTTGGCGTCGTCGCCCGAGCTACTAGCCAGTCTTGGTCTAGCTTATCGCAGATCGCCGCTCGCTGGTTATCCGTTATGATTTTCACCAACCCACCCCGCAACTGAACCTAATGCCGAGCGAGGGTCCGTAGGAGTAAACTGGTTGGGAGTAGTACACAGACTGCGAGTAGTAGACCGGCTGCGAGTAGTACACAGGTTGCGAATACACAGGCTGCGAGTAGTAAACAGACTGTGAGTACGCAGGTTGTGAATAGTACGTCGATTGGGAATAGTAAGGCTGCGAGTACGTAGCTCCTCCGCCGCACCCTCCCGGACCGCACTGCGCGTAGCCCACGCTCGCCATGAAAGCCAACACCAACGCCACCGCTAATAGACATGCGAACCTCATGATCACCTCCTCAGTTACACGTAGCACACCCGGTCATCCCGCCAGTCGGCACAAATCCGCTGGCACGAACTGTTCTCCATCGCGACGCAGCAGTGGACTCTCGCATCCCCTTGGTGCCTCCGCCGCAGCTATGTCGCATCGGGTCGTCGTACTCCCCGCATTGATTGCACACTCGGAAGGCTGGGCCTTCGCATCGGTGGTTGCAGCTAGTGGGCCCACCGCAGATCGTACACATGCCGTTGTCCTGGTATCGATCCCCGCGACACCCAACGCAGCCGCCCAACAAAGCCTCACCCCGTAGTACCTCCGCTCGGCGTTCAGGGTTGTCCGGCAGGGCCTGCGCCTCAATGGCCTGCATGGCCACTGCGTCGCCGAACGGGTTGGCTTGGACGGTTACTTCCCCTGGACCTTGCATGCTGGCATACACGACCCTAGGGCCACTGCCAGAGTACAATGGGCTCTGCTTAACGTAGTACTGCGGAGCGGCGAGTTCGGCCACACCCGCGAACCGACCCTCGCCGCAGTCTCCGCAGCCAGGCCCCGTCCGAGGCTCTACGCTAATACCTATTTTGTTGTAGCTCCATATCGGAGCCGACTCGATCTTATTGATGAAGCTCTGTGCGTCATGCGACAGAAGACTGTTCAGGCTCTGCTTGTGGCCCCAGTCCGATGTCAGCAGTACGCAGTGCGGAACCATACGACAACCCCACTTAGCGATCTCTGCTTGACTCAGAGAGTCTCTGTCTATGATCCCGATGGCGTACTTCGAGCCTATCGCGTCTATGACCTCTCGGCTGAGCAGCACCTCCCGCTTGAACTTCTGACACGGAGCGCACCACGACGCCGTGAAGTAGAGAATCACATTCTTATTCTCGCGGGCAGCCCAGGACTTTGTAGTCGCGATCGAGTTTGTATATGTCAATACCTTCGAGTCGTCGGTAGCCTCGACCTGCTCTTCCACCCTGGGCTTCGGCTTCGGCGTGTGCTCGGGGCAGTCCTTGCATGCACACTTGCCCTTCTCGCAGGTACAGACCCCAGTGTTTGCGCAGTCGCAGTACTGTGGCGACATGTCCGACGCACCCCAGTCCCGCTCCAAGTTTGTGACGCGACGCTCCAGCGCAGTCAGCCCATCATGGTACTTCCGGTGCTCTACTTCCATAGTGGTCAGCCGGTGGTTCAGCTGGGCGAAGTGATCGCCGATCGCCATCTTGCCATCGCCACCACAGACGCGGCACTGTGTGAGCCCATCCCCGCTGCGGCCAGTGCCGTTGCAGTTAGCGCATACGTCGCCTGGTTGCGGCGTTGGGATATCTGGTCCTGGGATAGGCGACCCTATCTCGACCGTATTGCCAACGGCGTCCGCTGCGTTTGCTTTGCCACGCTCTACCTCGAACTGCGCTAATGCTGCATCCCCGAGGAGACCGCATAGCAAGAACATGTAGATGATCTTCATGCTAAACAATCCCTTGTGTGTCGAAGTCGTACAACTCCTGAGTGAAACCCTTGATCGGCGAGAAGGCGTACGAGTCCTGCTCTCCGAGTTGCTTGTCAACGTCATCCTGGTGCGTTCTCCACGAGCACCCCATGACTGCTTGATCGTTAATCTTTGGGTACGGTCCGCTCACGGACTGACCCCACGAGTTGAATTGGTACAAGTATCCTACGCCAGACTCTGTCCAGCCCACGCCGAGGTACACCATCTGGTGCGGCCAGCTGCCGTTGCGACGAATGAAGCCTTCGCTGTCTCGATCGCCCTCGTATCCTACTCCGCTCGCGACAGTCACTGGGCAGCCGGCACTGATCGCCGCAGCCGCCTCGTCGAAGCTCCGCACGAGCGTAACGTCCATCACTGGGTACTGCCGAGCGATGTCGTCTAGTTTGTTCTTGTCTTGCTGCCCTCCGCAGCCGTAGTAGCCCCACTCTTTTGCTTTACGCTGATCGTAGCGAGTCAGGTCGTGCTCCGCGACTCCGGTCTCCTTCGAGTAGTCCTTGCGTAGCAGCACACCGTACTTGCTGACCCAGTCGGCAGCCCAAGAGCCAGCCGCCCCATCTGAGTTATAGTCCATCTGAGGACCGCCATGCACTTCTACTCGGCAGCCTCCGTAGATTGCTTCCGTCGCCGCTCGACCAGGCCAGGTGATCTCGCCCTTGGCCGCCATGTTCCATAACAAACACGTACACGCTAACTCGGCACCCCACGACACGCAGTCGCCGATGCCTTGTGCTTCCCGCTTCCAGCTGGGGTCTACTCTGTCCTTCGCTTCCCAGAGGCGAACCTCTGTCCCTCGCTTCAGTTGGCGCACCATCCGATCAGGGACGTGCTTGACTGCCATCTGAGCCTGGAAGAACTCTTGGTAGTGTCGGTCGGGGATCCGACCAAATAGCTGCTTCGTCATAGCGCCTTCGCATACCCAGCGTTGATTTGTCTTCGTCCCAGCGTCGTCTTGTATGGTTCGACTAACGCGTCCGCGAGCACTCGCTCTAGTGTAAGTAGCCTAGACACGTTGGCCACTTCCTTCCCTCGCCCTCGCGTGGTGAAAGCTGCGTCTAGGTTTATGATCAAGGTGCAGTCCTGGCCGTTGGCCATGCGTTGTAAGTTGTTTCGGGATACCTTGCCGCCCCGCTGGTCGAGCTCGGGAGCCCAACACCCGCGAGGGTTGGTCGGGTCGTTGAGGTCTACGAGCCTCACGGATATCGTGAACGTCACCCGTTCGTTGCGTACTGGCGAGCCATCTACTTTCGCTCCGGGAGCACTGAGGGTTAGCGTGGTTTGAAAGATGAACGTATCACCGTCGTGCACCGAGATAATCTTCCCCGGCACTCGCAGCTGAGCTCCGTAGCACACCGCGTTCAGCACCAATAGGATCTTCAGCACCAGCAGCATGAAGTAGCCGCGTTTGGTGAGCCCTATCTTCATAACGTCCGAAGCCCTTCTGCTACTTCTCGGAACATGGCAGCCGCCGACGCTCGGCGAGCATCATCGAGTTGCCCTGGGTCTTTCAGTCGTCGTACGCTCATCTCTTGAGAGATGAGCACTTCGGTGCGAGGAAATCTGGTGGACAATGGGGTGGTGTTCGCAAGAAAGCGATGTCGTTGTAACCGAGCAAACGCCTTCCCCAGCCCGTTCGCCGTTTGTATCCGCTCTTCCTGAGTGCCATTGTACACCAGCGACTCAGCCATCTGAGCATACATGGCAGCCAGGATGGATGCTTCGTCCGAGGTGCAGCCTTCGCTCTTGAATGAGGAGGCAACTGTCGCGGAAAACGAGGTCGGCGTAGGAACTGGGGTCGGCGTAGGCGTCGGCGGTCCTGGAGGTAATGGACCAGGCGAGGGTACGCTACGGAGGAACAGCCACACTGCTCCACCGACGAGCACTGCCGTCATCAACATCACAAAGAGCATCCCAACGCAACCTATCGCCAGCGTGGAATTCTCGATCTTTCGGGGCTCGGTCATGGGCGAGCTACTAGCTCCTTGAACTTCCGGTCCACGAAGTCTACGACTCGTTGGCGGACCTGGTTTTTGAATAACTCGTCCGTGTAAGCCGGACCCCAAAAGTTAACATCCGTCAACAACTCATCCGCAAAGTGGTGGGCAAGAATCTGGCATATGCGGTTGATGTCTTGCGCGTCACCACCTTCGGAAGTATACACTGCGACGAGGAGCCGAGGCATTCGTCGCAGATCAATTGTCCTCGCTGCCTTGTCAAGCAGTTCAGACAATTCGCCGTCCAATCCGTTTGTGAGCGGAACGGATTGAACGGTTAGCTGGGGCGGGTATCCGCGTCCACCTCGTCGATCTGGTCGGCTTCGCCGAGGTCCTGCGGTGCCGGCGTCGGCGGACTGTAATTGTCCACCTGCACGTAGCTCTCCGCGAACGGATCGGTGACCGTACCATCCGAGTACGTGTACCGAGCTTCGCGACCTACGGTCTTATCGACCTCGGCCCAAAACTCTGGCAACGGCGGTTGCTCTTCCCCGGTCGTCGGATCGAACGCGACTTCGGTCCAGGGCAGGATCTCCACCCCGTCTTCCGTCACGCGAAGCTCTTGCTTCACCACTCGCAACCCGTTAGGGTCGTTCGGCACTGGCACGGGAGCCATGTGCTGGCGGTTCTTGATGAAATGCGCCATGCCTTCAGTCCTTTCGTCTATTGCCTCGGTCGGCCCGAGTCGCCGTGGCGGTCGCCCGCCCAAAGTAAGGTGCGTAAGTAACTCGCGAATCTCGTTGATCGCCTCGGATTGGTCTCGGAGCTCTCGCAGGATTCTAAGTTCTTGTCCCATAGTAATAACGTTTAGTCGCCGAGCGGCGATCTGTCTAAATTAAATATCATCGGGACCTTCAGAGAACTGCTCCGCCTGCGTAACAGGCACGTTGAGTTTCTCCAACATGGCTTGGATGTCCACCTGCCCAGCGATCTGCTCACCGAAGACTGGATCCGTCATCAGGGCAGTGAAGATCGTGGAGAACAACGCTCGGTCATCTGGCGACAACTTACCCAAGAGCAACCGGCACGCTCCCGGCTTGCCCCAGTTACTGCGGTTGAACGGCTCGAGAATATGCGTCGTCACTGCCTGCGTGATCCGCTTGTGCCGCTCAAGGTTAATAATGATCGCTACGTCGGCATGGGCCTCCGCCTCCGCCTTTGTCCCGAACGTGCCCTCGGTCGTGGCTCGCTCGGGGATGCCGAACGCTCGCAGCTTCAGGGCATCGAGGTACTTGAGGCGTACCACGAAGCTCGGCTGCAAGCCACCACCGTCGGTCACCCGCTCCATCTTCCAGGCGGACTCGGCAATCTCTCCGGTCTCTGGGTCGGTGTCCACTGGCGTGGCCCCATAGCCTGCTGATTTGTACGCTTCGCCCAGCCGCCTAGCCAGTTCGGCGTGGTCGATCTTGGGCCCACCGTCCGTAATCGCCGTCGAACCGACTGGGTACTGGATCCAAGTGAAACCACCCGCGACCTTATCGTCGTATCGTTGAGCACCCGAATCGCACGCGTTCCACTTCTGCCAACTCTCTTGCGGGACTCGAAGCAACGGATCACCTAGATCCCCGTAGCCCTCGTCGTCGAAGTTCACCCACAACACATGGTCCTTGTCGATTATCTCCTTCTTGCCGTTGCGGTCCGTGTTCTCGACGCCGAGGAAGTCACCGGTCTTATCGTCTACCAGGATATCGGTCAGGCAGGTCCGCAAGGACTTAATCCCAGTGAGCACCTGACGACGAGACTTGCCGCCCTTGAAGTCCACATCCTCGATGTCGTACCGCGTCTCGAAGGATCGCCACCCGTCCTTGAGCAGTCCCCTGAAAGAGGATCTGATAATGTACTCCTTGTACGGTTCCAGCTGGGCCCAAGTGAAGTCGCAGATGTCTGCGTCTTGCCCCTCGATGGTCCAGGGTTGCTGCATCAGCATAGCGACGATCACGTCCACCGCGAGTTTGATCGTCGGGTCGCGGAGCATGAGATTGAAGTCTCTGTCCGAGAGCCGAGCGGTATGCGGCAGTGTGGCACCGCCTACGCCACGGCCACCCCAGCCGTTGCTGCTGACGACCACTTGTCTGCCGGACTTGAATTCCTTGGCCATCGTTCACCTAGTTTCCGATAACTACCAGTCGGTTGCCGCTGAGGTCCACTGGTATGGGGAAGTACTTGTAGATTGGGTAACCGAGTGCGTCGGTCGCGTGCCCGCTGTCGTGCCTTTGCCCTGGTTCAGCCGGCACCGGGTTGCCGTAAGGATCCAGAGCTCGGTTCTCCAGATCGTCTATGAGGTGCGTCACTCGGTGATCGATCCAGAGCCTAGTCTCGCCTTTGGCGTTGCGGAGCATAGCGTTGACCGAGGCCACGCGGTCCTGCACGCCTGGATTGCTCTTGTCGTAGCGGACCCTAGCATTGAACCGCGTATCGCTGAGTATTTGTCGGTAGTCTGTCTTGCTCGCTGCCGTCTTGCGAGCTCGGCTGGATGCGTCACCAGTGAATAACCAGCCGCCCTTGTGCGTGGTGCCGTATCTGTTCCATAGGTGGTCGAGCGTCTCTTGCGTCGTAGTGTTCCGAAGCCAAATCTCATCAAAGACTTCTACTCCTCGCCCCGCTGGGGTATCGACGAACTGCATCAGCACCCACGCCATCGGATCGACGTTGAAGTCGCTGCCCACCAGGATCAGCTTCCTCGGGTCGTAGGTGCAGGCTTTCTTATTGTGCGGACCGAACGCGTAGTAGCACTTGCCTCCCGCGTCTACCCAGTTGCCACCTATTTGTTCGTTAAAATCTTTTGTATCAAGCTGAGCTCGGAGAGCCTCGATTTCCGCCGGGTCAGCAACGTCCCACGATGGCCAGGTGTAAGACTCGTACCCACCCTCTCCGCGTAGGCCCATCTCGTAGGCTTGCTTGAACTCGCGGGCACCAGGTCCAAAACGCTTAGGTACTCCGATTCGCCAACACCAACCTTGACGAGCAGCAAGTGCTGGCCGGATGCTGCGGTCATACACGCCAGGCCTTTGATCACTAGACTCATCGATCACACCTCCGTCCCACTCTGCTCCCTCGACACGAGCCGGTTTGTCGAGGCCCACTACGTACAGCTTGCTCCCAAAGATAGTCTCTATCTCCATGCGAGACTCGGATGGCGGTTTGGCGAGCCACTCTTTTGGGACTAAGTTTAATATCTGGTCCCACGCCACTAAACGAGCTTGCGCATATGTAGGTAAAGCAAAGAAATACTTCGGGTCGGGCCATGGCTTCTCCACTGGCAAGTACGCCACTATCCTTCGTCGCGACATAGTGGTCTTGCCGCTGAACCGACCGCAGCACAACACCACCGTTCGGGACTGGCTACGCCATGCCCGCGACTGCTTGGCGTGCGGCCGGAGTCGTTCCCATTGCCTTGCTGGTAGTAGAGCCTTCGCCGCCATCAGTCCTCAAAGCCACCTGGATTGATGTCCTCTTCGCCCATGCTCGTGAACAAGAATATCTCATGGGCGTCGGTGTCTCGCGAGCCAGGAGCAAAGGTCTCTAAGGTATGCCCAGCCGCGTGCCGGAACATCCGAGTGCCGTCGTCCTCCCTGCCTTCTTCCGCGAAGCCCAGCTTCTTGAACTTCTTGAGGGACTTATTAAACTCGGTTACGCTCGTGCCCTTCCACGTGGAGCCATCTGCGGAGTGCTTGGCTCCCTTCGGCATGGCCGCATGCAGCTGCTTCGTAGTGGGCCCGTCTACTGCTCCTGCTCCGCCGCCCTCGCCTCCGCAGGAGTTGTCGATCCCTCCGCCTTTGCCCGTAGCACAAAAGCCCAGCTTCAGCGTCTCCGGTGCTCCGTACCCAGGGTCACCAGGGAACAACCACTTAACTTTCTTGCTCATGCGACCTCCACTTCAGGAACAGAATCCAGCATCGCCGTCACAGCTTTGTTCAGCCGCTCCGGAGTAAGTTGTGTCTTCGCCACTGCGTCCACAGTCAACAACTTCTGTCGCAGATCCTTGGCCAGATCTATAACGAAGTCATCCGGCGAGACGCCCATCTTCAGCAGCTGCAATCCGTGACCGTCGTGCCGCAGCTTGTGGTCGATTAGCTCGCATGTCTCGGTGACCAGAGCATGCACTATGCTCACGTCTACCGAGCGACCAGACTCCTCGACCCGCTTGGCCGCTACTGTCATGTCGCGCACTTGGTTCAGGCTCTCGATCAAGTACTGCGTAGCGAAGTGCATGATCCGCATTCGCTGCTCAGTGTTCGTGACTGTCTTCGCATGCTCGCTGGCCGCCTCGTACTGAGCAGCCGCTCGCCCACAGATGTCGTGCATCATAGTGAGCTCATCCCGCAAGGATAGTATGTCCCTGGCGTGCCGCTGAAGAGTATCCAGCCGCTCGCGGAAGGCTTCGCTCAAGTATGATGCGTAACGACTCACCGCTTCCTCCAAGACCTACGCCATTGCTTCAGCTTACGCTTCAGCTTCGCCTTCCGACGATCGCACCCGCACCAGCTTCGCTTCTTGCGGTTCTTACGCTTAGCCATCTACCACCGCAGCAATGGAGCTATCTGTTTCTTCCAGTGTTCCCTATTTGCGTCACAAATCTCTGCAAGCGCGTCCACTGGCAGTGACCAGTCAACGCCTGACTCCTCAAGCAGCCAACGCATCGCAATCTCTGCATCGATTTTCGATCCGTAGCCGATCATAACTGCTAGCTCTACGTTGCGACTCCACTTTGCCTTAGGAGCGGCGACTAACCATGCTGGCGGGTGGTCCAAATCGCACAACGTTCCACACGACACTCTTAGCCGTAGCTGTTGCATAACATCGCTGCTACAAATCCGCCCATGATCGCCGCCCCGACGAGGAGCAGCAGTAGGGCGAACCACTTTGCGTCACTTGGTTTTCTTTCGTCCGGCACTGGGTCCTCGCTTCCCTAGCTTCGTGATCTGTAGGTCGCTGCCTTTGACCACGAATCTGTTTGGCTTCTTGGCTTTCTTCTTTTTGCTCATAGTAGTGTCACCTGTACGAAATTGGTACCGTCCTCTTGGTATGTTCCCGTCACCTTGAACTGACTGCCACGAGGCAGCAAGACCTCCGCCTCGCCCCAGTCTAGGAACAAGGCTCGTTTGCCCTTGGGCACGGTAATCTGCATCCGGATCGTCTTTCCGAACTGCTTGGCTACACCCGGATCTAGCGTCGTGCTCGTGTATCCATGGTCCACGAACTGATCGCCTGGCTTCAGTTTCGAGAACACGCTCAGCCCACCGTCGTCAATGCCTCGCACCACTTTGATCTCAGAGCTCAGTGGCGGGGCTTTCGCAAACGCTTTGTCCAGCTTGTTGATCTCGGTGTCCACCCCAATGCCCAAGTAGTCCTTGGGCTGTGGCTTCTCCCATGTCTCCAACTTTGATTTTCGAAGGTACTCGTTCATCTGTTCATGGCCGTCCTCCGAGTACCAACTGACCGCATCATCCACGGAGCTTGTCTTGGTGTACCTCTTCTGCTCCTGAATTAGCTCCTTGCAGCACGGATGGAATCCCTTGTCGAACGTGCCGACCTTTGCTTTCTCCTTCGGCGGCTCGTCGTCGGCGATCACCTGCTTGCTCTTAAAGTCGATCTCGCGGTTAATCTCCGCTCGGAGTTTCTTCAGCGAGCTCAGCGTCTCTCCCTCGACCGCCTCGCCTGCCTTGACCTTCTTGATCTTGGCCTTGACTGCGTCGCGGTCCGCTTCCAGCTTGGCTATTTCCTTCAGCAGCTTCGTCGAACCTTTGGCTGCACCCGCGACAGCCTTCGCTGCCTTCGGTCCGCCCTTCCCGCACGTGGGGTCAACGCCACCGCCTTTACCAGTTGGGCAGAACGCGAGCTCCAACCCTTCCGGCAGCACCACCGTAGCGTCACGAGCCACGAGGTCCTCCTCGGCGAGGGACACGATCTCGATGTCCTGCATCTGGAACTTGTCTCGGCTTAGTATCTCGTCGATGCTTAATTCTTTCATATCTCCCCGCGTCTCTCTGGCCAACGCCAGCATCTCGGTGCCTAGCTGACCAGCTGGCAGTCCTACGTAATGATCCGGCAATACTTCCGCGTCTATGACTGTGACCACTCCGTGCCCTGGGTGATTAATCTCGTACTTCGCCAACACCTTCATCTTCGTGTCCCGAGGCAACAAGAACTCCCGCTCGTAGCCCGAGCCTGGCCCGCCATCCACACTGACATAAGCACCGCGATTGCCCTTCGGCACCTTAAGATTTATCTTCGTGGCTCCGTTGCCGTACCCAGGTTCTTTCTTCGTGGCGATCGATGTGCTCACGTACCCGCGCTCTAAGAACACATCGCCGACCTCCAGCTTTCCTACGACGTTGCCCATCTTACCCGCGTTGCGATGCAGCAGCAAGTCCTCTTTCAGTGGTGGCGATTTGCGAAGAGCCTCATCAATCCGGATCACCCTGTCGAGGACGTCCGCCTTGACTACGTTGTGTCGTAGGTTGCCGTTAATAGTTTTGTAGCCCGACGAGCAGTAGCTGCCAAGCGCTTGCCGCTCTTGGAGAGTCAGGTTCTTCACCCACTCACTGTAGTTCTCTTTTGCCCATTCCTGATGTCCGCCATCTTTGAAGTTCTTCGGGCCACCAGGCAGGTACGAGCCATCTTCCGCGATGTAATGTGAGATCCCCTTGAGTGGCTTGGCCGGACTCGGCGGTGGCGGGGTCGGTGCTACTGGTGTCAAACCTTTCGGAGCAGACGGTGGTGGTGGTAGCGGAGGCTTGCCGATAAACTGCGAAGTCGTGCCAGGCTTGCTCGTGACGACGCCCATCAGTTTGTCGCTGGCCTGCTTCTCGAAGGCTTTAGCTTTCGCGTTGAGCAGCTTACGCTGCTTCTTCAGGGCACTCAACCCCTTCGTGGTGCCCGTAGCTTTGATTGCCGCGATCTTGGCCGCCACTCCCTTGGCTTCCGCCTTTGCCACCTTCGCCGACAGACGCAACGCATCTACTTCAGCCTTGAGCTCGGGCGTCATGGCGACGGAGTTTAACCCACCGCTGCCTCCGCGTCCGCCTCCCGGCGAGCAGCTATTGTCGATGCCTCCGCCTTTGCCCGTAGGACAGAACGCCAAGGACAGACCCACAGGCAAGTACGAGAACTCGATGCCGTGCTCGGCGTCCTTCATAGCCGCGTTGATTACTTCCTCCACCTGGTCCTCGGGGAACTCGTCCGCGAACTCTGCCTGCCCAGTCATGATCCCAGTGAAGTGGACCCACGAGTTGCCGTCCTCGTCCTCGCCAGTGCCGCGTGCCTGGAAGCGTAACCGCGTCTCTTCCTGATCGACGCCCAATAACTTTTGTGTCACGTCGAAGTGCGTAGCCTTGAACGCATCCCACGTGTATAGGTTGCCCTCGTTATCGACCATGCCCCTGAGCGTATCGACCGTACCGCCCTCGGTCAACCCCGCGTCGAACTTGGCTCGGATCTTGGCGAGCACTTGCGACATACTCGGGTTGACGTGGATCTTGACCTCTTGGCCGTTGTCGAGCTCGATCGTCTCGTGGCCGGAGGATGCCTTCCCGCAGGTAGGATCGATGCCACCGCCTTTACCAGTAGCACAAAACGCGAGCTCCAGCCCAGCAGGCAAGAAGCTTAGGGCGAGCTCCTTCGCCTCCTCGACGAGGTTCTTGTACCGCTGGGTCAGCGTAGTAATCACTGCGTCCGGCACTACGTCCCCAAGCAAGTACGTCAATCTAGCATGCGGGTCTGCCCCCATCCGAGACCGGAGCGTGTTGATTTGTGCAGCCAGATCCTTGTCTGACAGGCTGCCAAACACTTGGTGGGCGGATGCGTTGCTTCCGCCATGCCGCATGCTATCGAGCTCGCCCACTGAATTTCCGAAAGCCTTGCCCTTCGGCGAGCCCATTGCTCGAAACGCTAGGGCTCCTCCGTTGTCCAACCGGAGCACTTTGCCACTACTGGTCACGCCGATGTTGTCGTGTTCCAGCCCTGCGACATCCCAGTTCGCCAGCCACGCATCGACCACGAAGTTCTTGGATACTTCCTCTATTGCCTTCTGGCGAGTGTAACCTTGTAGGTCTCCGAGGGTCTTGACCTTCTCGAACTTGTTGAACACCGCAGCCTTGCCCTCGTACTCGCCGAGCTTCGTCTCGGGCACGGAGCCAGGGGCGAACGCTTCGTAGAGCTTGTTCGCCGCGTACTCGTTCTTGACGTTCGCTTCCTTGCCTCCGTAGGTCTTCATCACGTAGTCGCCATCGCCTTCGATGCGGACCTTCTTGGCTCCGGTGCTGCCGCCTATGTTCGAGTCCAGGACCTTAATCTTGCCTACAGCCTCGGGCACGTCCGCTCCGCTAGCGATCTTGGCATCGGCTATCTGCTTGTTCAGCTTCGCTCGCAGCTTCTTCGTTGCCGCTGTGACACCACCCGCTGCTCGCTCCTTCGCTACCTGCGCCATGAGGTTCGCTTGCTGCACGTAGAGCGAAGCTAGCTGACCGGAGCCTCCGGAGGACGACGAGCAACTGTTGTCGATTCCGCCGCCTTTACCCGTAGGACAGAACGCGAGCATCAACCCTTCGGGCATCGGGGAGTCTAGCTCGATGCTCGCCGCTACCTGACCAGTACTTACGCTCTCTCGCTTGCCGAGCGTAGCATACATGAACTCCTCTATCTCCGGCAGCAGCCGCTTGCCGCTGGTGCCGTAGTTCGGGTGCGTTATGGCAGCGAACGACTCAGCGTAGTACTCCTTAATGTTGCTCGTTCCGTACTCGGTGAGAGTCTTGGCCGCGTCTTTGCTCTTCTTCCACCGCTTCTGATGGGCCTCGTCTTTGCAGAGCTTCATCTTCTTGCCCACTATATCCAGGAACTCGCTGCGTTGCTGCTGCGAGAGTGCCTTGTACCAAATCCGATGCCCGAACTCATGCCTGATGACACTCTGCATCCTGCCACCGCCGATCGTCCAGTGACCGGCTCCTACCCCTGGCGTCGGGGTTTCGGCAATTGGCAAATGCGACATCACCCCGATGTTGTTGTTCAGAGCCCAGTAGGTGCCGATCGCCGAGCCACCGTTCACGCCATGCCCAGCTTGGCCACTGGACTTCACGTCCGTTACGCGGAACTCGTTTGCTTGGAACGAAAACGTGTGGACCTTGATCTCGCCCTTCAGATGCTTGTCCACTAACTCGAACTCGTTCGCCGCTCTGTTGATCTCGTTGGCGTAGACCTGAGCTACTTCGACTATGCGAGACTTGTCTACGCTGCCGCCCTTGGTGAGCGTAGTAGACAACTCGTCCTTGAGGTACTTACTCGCTTCCGCCATCGAGTTGAACTCAACTGCTTCGGGGCGAGTGCCCTTGGCTCCGAAGGATTTCTTCGGTCCGGCAGGCGGAGCAGGTGGTGCGTCCGGCGGCGAGGCAGGCTTGGGCGGAGCAGGCTTCTTGCCCTTCGGCGGAGTCTTCGGTGGCAGAGGCTTGCCGGCGAGCTTCGCTTCGAGCTCTGCGATCTTGCTGTTAATCTGTGAGCGTAGCTTCTTCGTGGCACTAGTCGCGACACCCTTCGGCGAGAGCTTCCGCTCCTCGGCTGCCTTCTTCTGGATCTCTTCCCGCTTCGCGTAGAGCTCGGTGAGCTCCTTCTGTATCGCGAAGGCATCGCCGTCCCCAGCACTCGCCGCCGAGCCTCCCGGCGAGCACGTAGGATCTATGCCTCCGCCTTTGCCAGTCGGACAGAATGCGAGCTCTAGTCCAGCAGGTAGCATCTATTCTTCCTCGCGGCGACGATCCAACAACGCTTCGTCAGATAGATCCGGGTCTAGCTGAAACGTAATCGGCTCTTCCTCTTGGTAGTCCACTTGTGACGGATCCGGCTCGAGGTGCAGATCATGCCCATCGCAGATCTCTTCCGGTATCCCCTCGGGGAACGCACCGCACACGTGGACCTCACTGGCCTCTGTCCCGTCCGGCTGCTCGACGCCCTCGTAGTGTATGCAGCCCCGTACCCAGCATCTGCATTTAGCCAACATCTACCTATTCCTTCTGCCTAGTCGCACCACGACCCACACCACCGCTATCGCAGTGATGGCGAGCAGCGAGACAATAACTACTCCCGACCCATCGAACGCTTCCAACAAGTTTGTCAACATATGATCTACCAAACGAAGTGCGCGACCCATGCTACGAAGCGCTTCATGATCCGCTGAACCTTGGCCCATAAGGATTGTCGTAGCATGCCGTACTTGTGAGTAAGTTCTTCGCGAGACTTATCAGAGCAGTACCAGTCGTGGATCAACTCGTACTCTTCCTCGCTTAAGAGAGCTTGGAGCTCCTCGATGCTCATGGGCACATCACCAGTAACGTTTAGTGCCGGCACTTGGATATGTCTAAAATCTTCTCCCTCTAATATGGGCACCTCCTTCTTGGCCTTCTTGTACCGAACGAATGCGTTCCGTAACGCGGTCATGGCGTATGTTGAAAACGAGCCTCGGGACTCGTCGTGATTCTTCTCGCAGTCCTGGAGCACTTGCAGACCGAGCTCGGCGACGAGGTCGGGATCGACGCCCACTCGCTTAGCTATCCGCTCGACAAGTTTGAGGTGGTTCCAGATGTCTGACACATGGGCCTCGTTGCACTACTCACGTGCCAAAACGCAGAACGCGCGTTGGAAAAAATAATCTCATCCTACAATCTCATCTTAAAGTTCTAGCAACCTGCCCGCTGAGCCCCCTACCTCACTCCGGACTAAGAGGGAAGATCAAAATACAGCATGAATTACAGGAAAACTCAAAAGGGTGGATGCGGGTGTGTGGACTGGGATGACGGTCCCACGCCCCACCCAGTCCGCTCAAGAGCATCCACCGGCCCAGCCTTCCCCTTGACTCCCTGGCCCGCCCTGGCCTCGCCCATCCACGTCCGCCTTGAGGGGCCCACCTCAGCGGGGCGACTCGCCCGCACCTGTTGTCCCCACTTAGTGAGGCCGCTTACCCTTATATTCATGCTGAAACCTGCGTTATGTCCGGCCAGCCATCCTGAGACCCACCCTGACCATCTTTGTCCGACCACCCCAGGCCCTGACCGACGCCCTGACCGAAAAGTTCCTATTTCGCAACCCTCACGGCTCCGTTTTACTTTGCTCACTTGGCTCATCCACGTAGTGCTTGCTCAAATCTCCACACCAGTTCTTGGGAGCGTTCGGGTCGTGCCAATCATCCTCGTCGAGCTCGCTCACACTATCGAGCTCCGCAGCTGCTTGAGCTAGTTGCTCCTTCGCCCATGCCTCGCCCGCTGCTCTGAACCTGTCGAGCTCCGCTGCCTCGGCGAGCAACTCCCGGTGCCTCTGCTTGAGCCTGCGTAGATGCCTCGGCGAGTACTTCTGGGCAGCATCGTAACCAACCGTGCCTATCACTCGTTCGTTGGCCTCGACCTCTTGGATCTCCAAATCTCTCCACTTCCACTTATCGGCATGGGCACTCACCTCAACTAGCTGCCGATGCAGATCCTCACCGACCATCGGGAACCACTGAGTAGCGTACGGACGCTTCGTGCCTGGCCCTGAGTAGTACAGCTTCATCCGCGTATTGGTAGTGTCCACCATGCAGATCCAGGCGTAGTGCCCGCCTGCGTGCAGCTTGCGTCGGTTGTTATCGTTCCACTTGCGGCGTAGCGGGTCCTTGCCCTTGAACTCCTGGAAGCGTAACCAGCCGCTCCAGAACGCTCGGTCCTCTGTCGCAGGGATGTGGCCCAACAAGTAGTGACCAGTCACCCAGTCGGCGTAGCCGCCTAGGTCAGAGATCATGCCCTTGCCGATCTTCGTGGCGTAGTTCTTAGCCTGCTTCTTCTCTGGCTGCTCCTCTAGCTCTGCGTTGATCGCTCGCTCGATCTCGAACAAATCCACGTACGTCTTCGCCCACTTGGCTCTTGGGTTGACGATCTTCGCCTCGATGGCTGCCAGCACATCCCGGCTGGCTCGAATACGCACAGCCAGTCTGATAGTGTTGGTCAGCGTCACCTCCTTGCCCTTGCTCAAGAACGTGACCATCGGGTACTTGGTCCGCAGCCGCTGCATCTCCGCTAGGTAGTTCTTTTCGTCCATCACATACCCCACTTCTTAGGGAACACAAAGTCGTCGGGCCACCGCATCCGCCCGAGGGGACTAGGCTTGTACGTCTGCTTAGGTCTGGTCAGAGGCTTGCGGTTGCCTCGTCCCGTCGAGTTGAGCTCCGGCTTGGTCATGCGTAGATACTTGTCGTACTCGCAGTAGAGATTCTGGACGTCCATCAGGGACAGTGGGTGTCCAGGCAAGACTGGGAACCGATACGCGTGCTGCCCCTCGACGGTCTTCTCCAACGCTTCGAGTATAGCGTCGTCGTCCCTAAAATGGCAACCACAAACTTTGGCAACGCCACGTCGGCAGCCCGGACCAGGCATGACGAAGTCGTTCTCGTCGAACTGGAAGAGCTCGGAGTAGTTCAGGTCTGTCGCAAACTGCATCGCGAAGAATGGCCCTAGCATCTTGGTCTGCCACAGCCGCGTGTACAACTGCTCGTACGTCGGCGACTCCAAGATGTACTTGGCTCGTGTCACTACGTCGTCGATCATCCGCAGGTAGTTGCGGTACTTGTCCGTAAACCCGTACGAGCTCTGCCCGCTGGCGTATCTGTACGCGGGAGCAAACAGCTTATAACCGCCCTCGTGCTGCTTGAGAACCACATCGTAGTCCTCGCACCAGCCTCGGTAGTGGAACGGCTCGTGGCCGAGGGCATCGAGCAGGAACTCCCACGTGCTGATCTTGTTGAACGTCTTGAAGAGCAGTATGCGAAACAGTTCGTCCTTGGCGAACTCCGCCCAGCCGATCACGTGCTTGATCAGGTACTGCGATACCCTGTCCATCGCTCGATAGCAGTTGGTGAATCTGTACGTCTGCAGCACCGGGTCGTCGGTAGTGCTCGTATAGAAGAGCTCTTGCCGCTTGATGGCGAACGCCCAAAACCCGTCGTATAGCTCTACACTCATCAGTTAAACCCTTCGTCTACGGTGGCGTGTCGGAGCACTTCTAACTCCGGGTGATTGAGCTTAGGTGGCATGGCACCTTCTTCCCTGTCCAGATGCTGCTGGATCTCGGCAGCTTTCTGATCTTCCCGCCACTTATCATGATGCTCCATGTGGTTGCCGATAGCTTCCTCGTAGGCGTGTATTTTCTGATAGGCCAAGCCCATAGACTTCTGTAAGTCGCTCACGTCCCACCGAAGAGCCTCCGCCCGTTTAGTGTTGAGCTCCGTGTGCTCGGCTAGTTTCTCCACAGCGATGGCCAGCCGGGTCATGCTACGCTGTTGCTGAAGATCTGTCCACGCGTTACAGGCTCCCAGCGCAGCTACTATCGCTAGCCCCACTGATGTGCCTATTGACCTTACTGGAGAAGCCACCGAATGGCCTCGCTCCATATCCCATGTTGCCATGCTGTAGCTCCTCTAGCCTAAGGGTGCAGTAGCCAATAGATTACTTCCTTCCACGTGCGGTGCTCTAGTACCACGCCCCCGAGGTAGTCCTCTAGCTGGAGCGTAGTGCCGTCCTCGCTGAAGCGACCGACGTACACGGCTGCCCCGCGCTCGGTCAGCCGCTTAATAACGCTCAGCTGGTCCGGCCGCAGTCGGCCATTCCATGCCTTGAGCTCCAGGAACGTCACCTTGGATGGCGAGACGATCAGTCGGTCCGGCCACCCGCTGGGAGCGTAGCGGTTGCCCACGCAGGGGTAGACTAGTGCTCCCGCGTACTCCAACGCTTTGCTGAACCGACGGGTGTACTCGCTCTCGGTCTTATTTTGTTTCGTCGGCACGGACCCACCTCTCCTCCGTGATAGATCCAGTCTTGAGCTCCTGCTTGATCCACGTCTCCTCGGCTCGGTTGGTCATGCGCACTATGATCTTGCGACGACGCGGCGTCTCGAAGACGAGCTTGATCTCGTCGTCGTGGTACTCCTTGCGGATGTCGGCTGGCAAGCTGTGTATGGGTATACTATGTGCCATGGTGCTCACTACCTCCCTTAAGTCGGTCGAACAGAATAGTAACGGACTCGATGGTCGGGTCCCTACGGACTTTGATCTTCGTGCCACCGGCCACGAGCTCGAACGCTTGCTGCCGTGTAGCATTCAAGCACAACCCGTTGCCCAGCGGCACCAGCACATCGCCGACGGCGACCGTCACCCCAGGTGGCAGAGTGGTTGAGGCCAGGCTAGTCACGACGTAGGCGTCGTACGGTGGCCCCACCTCGACCTCTATCTCCGGCTCGGTGTACGTGCGGTTGATCAGGATCTTGCCCATGGCGTCTTCCTCCTTGTTAGGTGGCTTAATTTTCATGGCGAGGCTGGACTCCAGCGCTTCCATAAAGCTAGGGGTGTACTGCGGGTTATGCTGCCAACCATCGAGCCTCACGATACGGCCAGGCAATATGATCCGCCCAGCGATGTCCTCGATAGTGCCGAGGTACACATAGTCCTCCGGCTCATCCCGTTTCCGGATATACCGTTCAGCGTGGGCAAAGTTACGAGCCAAGAGGTACCGCATACTCCACCACGTATTCTTCGAGCCATGGCCGCTTCTTCCGCCATCGCTCTGGGGCTGGTTCGTCTGTCGCCATGAGTATTGGTAGCTTCGTCTCCTCGGGGATCTGGAAGCACGACAGCCCTAGCTGGGCCCATAGGTGCTCGATGTTCGCTCGCCACCCAAAACAAAAGTCCTCGTACTTGATCCGGATCTCGTCGCGGTAGTAGTGGTGGGCGAACATGAGTGACGCGTTCAACTGGTTGACTGCTATCTCCGTTAGGGGTCTGCACAACTTCCAGTCCGCGTACCAGCACGGCGGCATGTCGAACTTCCACCAGCCTGTGTGCCTGTCTCCCGTCGGTGTCTCGACGTCCACCCATCGGGCCTCAAACGCTCCGTCCTTCTCCCAGCCGTCGATCAATCCGTTGACTATGGCTCGCGAGTCCCGCTCACACACCACGTACTTGATCTTCGCGTTCGGGTACAGCTGCTCCATGATCCCGCGTCGATAGACATCTTGCGGGGTCTTCAGCAATAACGTGTCACGTGGCGAGCGATACGGGTGCCACACGAGTTCTATCTCCGCTGCTGACAAGTAGGGCGGCTCCTCTATATGTTCACGCTGTAGCCACCGGCGGTTCTGCCACGCGGTGATGTCGCATGGCCGCAGTAGCTCGTTGGCAATGCAACTCCGCACGAGCTCCGGGTTGTTGAGCTCGTGGAACTCATCCGAGTCGTGCCAAGGGTAGCCATTCTGAGCCAGCTTCAGGTAGGGCTCGTGCTCGCCCACCAACTGGCACACGTCCGGGTGCAGCCCGAGGGCATGCTTGATGATGGTGCTCCCGCTGCGGCTGGGCCCGACCATGCATATGACGGTCTTGGGCTCGTACTTCAGGCTAAGATCCAGCTTCATACGCGTAATCCTTATCTACGACGCCTACTTCCATATCCCCGACCAACGACGGGTGCCAGTACCACGAGCCGACCAGCTTTCCAAACAGAGGCTTGTCAGCGGTGTAAGTCTTCACGTGCCCTCGGCGGCTGTGCAGTGGCATCTTGAAGCCTGGCTCGTTGATGTTCACGTCCCGAGGGTGCTTCTTCGTGCCGAGCTTCAGCTTCAGGACATGGTACTTGAACTCCCAGTCCTTCTGCCGACGAGAGCTAGGGCGAGAGAGTTTGGGTAGCTGCAACGTCTCCGTAGTACCATAGTGCACGTTTTGGCATGCGAAGAACTTCAGCAAGTTGAGGATGCTCCACCGCACTACCTCGGCGTCGTGCTCGTCAAACGACATAGTTTTCGGGTAGATCATGAATCCCAGAACACCATCTCTAAGCTCGGCGTCGTACTCCGCGTACATGAAACCCCATGGCTCGCTTAAGATCGAGAACGCTATCCCCTTTAGCCCGCTGCGTGTTCGCTGGATGGTGTACCCCATAGGCATCTTCAGACTGGTGACCTCGATGTAGAGGCAATCGTAGGGCATCGGCAGACCAGTTATCTCCGACATGTGGCCTTCTTCCGGGAGGATGGGGTAAGGCACGGAGAACTTGTGGAGATCCCGAACGCTTCTCACGCCAGCTTTGTACCCTTCGGGAAAGACAAACGGGAGCTTGAAGGACCGCAGCGCATTCATGTAGTTCGGAAATAGCTCCTTGGCTCGGCTCATCTTCCCTCCTTCACGATAGCGTAGAAGTCCTCGGGTGCAGTCCGATGGTCCAAGACCGTGACGCGTCGCCCTGCCTTCCGGAAGTTCTCTTGGTTGTTCAGGTTCTGCCGATGCAGGTCGCGGCAGTTCTTGTCGTTGAACGGAGCCAGCTTCTGCCCTGGCTTCAGCTTCTTCGCTCGTCGAGCGAGTATCCTCTCGATGCACACCTCGACTGGCGTGTCCAGGAACAGGAAGTGGACCACCTCGCGTCCGTAGAGGTTAGCTAGCTGCTGGGCCTGGTTGTTCCATCGGCCGAACGTGCCGCTGACCATGAAGCCTTCGTACAGCACGTGCTTCTGCGGCACCCAGTCCATGGCCAGGCGGTTGATCAGGGACTCCAGCTGGTCCGTGTTGCCTCGGTGGGCGATGAACCAATCGCACCCGCCACACTGCATGTCGTAGATGCCGACCGTCCGCAAGTTCAGGTCCGGGACCAGTAATCCCACGGTCTGCTGCCACGCGTCGCCCTCCCGCGTCGGGTCGAGCAGGTCCTGCTGCTCGTGCTTCTCCAGCATCATGTGGACGCAGTGACTCTTGCCGCTGCCGTTCGTGCCTCGTAGGTTATAGATCATGCTTGCTCCACTAACTTACCGTATGCCCAGACTACCTTGCCTAGCTCGTTCACTACACGCGTCTTCTTCACGCGAGCTCCGTCGCCCGAGTTTTGAATGTCGGTCGCAGCCTTGATGGCTGCGTCTAAGTTTTCGTACAACGGTCCGTGCCCGACCCAGTCGAACTCGCGATTCCAGACTAACTCTACTTGGTACCTCACCACTGCACCATCCCCGTAGCGCAGGCCACGCCTCCGCCATGCTCAAGCAACTGGTCTATCGGCACCGGGATCACGTTGCAGTGCGGCTCCAGCAGCTTGATGGTCTGTTTGTTCCGATCCCCGATCACAATGTTGTCGCGGTACTGCACCCAGTTGGAGTGCTTCGTCTTGTACTCGTCATGTGGCAACGGGATGCAGCCCGTTAGCCACGCGGGTGGCTCGTCGCCGCACTCGGCCAGGGCCTTCTCGTCGCAGAAGATGTTCCACCCCTGCACCACGTTGGCCAGCCCGAGCAGATGCTGGTCGTGCCACGCGGGGAAACCCGTAATGGTGACCGTCATGTTCCTAGCTTTGTAGGTCAGCCAGTGCTCTAGGTGTCTCGCCGCCACCAAGTTGGTCCGCGTGCCGAGCCCAATAATCACATGCGAGCTCGTGGTCCAGAGCAGGTCCGCTCCTTCCAGGCAGCCCTCGGGTAGCGTGTGCTCCCAGTGTCGCCGCGTGATGTCAAAGAAGCGATGGATCTCTGAGGACCGAGAGGACTTGCCCATCATCTGTGGTCTGACTAAGCCCAGCGGCGTGAAGGCGAACACGTCCCGGAGGAACACCGCGTCAGTCTCTTCGACTGGATAGCGGTAGGTCGCGATGCCTAGGTCCGCGTAGACTTGAGCTAGGTTGTCCAAGTCCTTCTGCATGGCTTCGTGCTCTGCTACGTACACTATCATGGTTTAACCTTGTGCCTCACTAAGACTTCGATGCCCAGGTCCGCCATCGCTTCCTTACGGACCGCGTTCTCTTCGGAGCGTATCTCCGTGCCCTTCCGTCCCATCTGTGCGTTGACCCTGCCGGTGCTCGGGTACTCGCCGCGTCGCCAGACTTCGACGACCGCCTCGATGATCCGGCGTCTATGCTGTGGTGTCATCTCCCCTCCCAAGGCGCTAGTACGCGTCCCGTTGCTTGGTACACTTTCAAACGGTCCTTGTCGATGCCATGCCATCCCCCGAGCTCGCCCAGCGTGTTCTCTGGGAATACTCGGTGTCGAATGACCCATAGCTCCGATAGCTTGGAAGCGCATACCGTCTCGCCTGCCAGCATGTCGTCTACTTTGTGAATCCGTCCCTGTTGCCGGTCGATGTTCCGCCCAGCGTAGAACGTGCCCTTGTTCATGCCAGCCCAGTCGCAGAGCAGGCTCTCGCATTGGGAGACGGAGCACGCCAGGCCTTCGCGGTTCAGCGTTTGGTGGACCTCGTGGGCGGACTGCTCGGTCGGTGTCAGGCCGAGGAACTCCAGCCCCTGCCTGGGGCCACTGGAGCTCGCTATCTCGAACCGATCCGGCTCGATGTGGTTAAGGTCGCCCAGGTGCATGAGTAGCTCCGCCGACGTGTACGTGGCCCAGCGGCCATTGCCCCAGACCGACTCGACGAGGTTCAGTAGCTGGCACCAGTTCTGAGCACCGAGCAGCCAACCGTGCAGCGGTCGCCTAGCGTGGACCTCGTCGAGGTGCTGGTAGATCCTGCCACCGTAGAGATTGCGTCGCTGCAACTCGATCGGGTACTGCATCAGGCCGCCACCACCACCGTCGGCGAACTGCTTAATGACGAGCCGATCGACAAACGCTAGGTGCGCCGAGGCCTCGTTGTAGTACGCCATGTAGAGGAAGCCCATGTACACGGACTCCTCGCCACTCATGCCGTTGCAGTACTCCTTCAGGAACGGGATGTGGGCATCGTAGTCGCCCGTCTCCAGTTGCAGCTTGACGAAGTACAGGAATTTGTCTTGGTTGATCATAGTTCACCCGAGCCACGCTCCGTGGAGCATGCTTCGGGTGCCCGTCCGCGTTGGCCCTCGGACGGGACCCTTTCCTACCAGCACGTGCCGGCAGGGAGTGCTTCCTACTTTGCTTGCCGGCGACGACGCCGAGCAGCTTTGACCTTCCCCTTCCCGGAAGCTACGGCTCGCCCGAGGTCCTCATAAGCCTTGGCGATGTTCGCCTTGGCTCGCTCGATGCCATCCCCGCTGCGTGCCTTCTTGGCTCGGGTCTTCTTTGCCTTCGGCTCCGGCGTGTTCAGCTTGCGACGAGCAGGCTTCTTACGGCGGACTTTTCTCTTCGGTGCTGTAGTAGCAGCTTTCGCCATTGCTACCTCCGTTTCTTCGAGTGCTTTTGCTTCTGTCTCGACGCGCACTCGTTCAACTCGCCGAGCAGTTCTTCCGTCTGGAACAAGAATTCGTGTATGGTGCAGAAGTAGCCGGACTCCCGATCCTCTTGCGTGAGTGGCTCCTCCTCCGATCGCCCCGTCACCCAGCACAGCGTAGCGTAGATCGACTGTAGGCTCACGGTCATGCTAGTCAGCTTGATCGCCAGCATCGAGTTGACTTCCAGGTACCCATCGCTCAAGCTGTCACGAAGCACGTGGAATCGATCCTGCAATACGTTCAGCTTCGCGATCATGGCTTCTACTTCTTGGATGCTCTTGTGCTCTCTCATGTCGTGTGTCTCCTGTCTCTTCGAGTTTAGCGTAGAGTAGCTCGAGGTTGTCAGACAGCCTCGTGCGAATCTCCTCGATGAACGCTCGGTTCTCGTACTTCGTGTTCCGGCCGCTAGGGTGAGGGATCCGCGTGAACCACACGGAGCCCGACCCGGTTATGACACCTGGGGCGGTCGGATACCCAGGGTCTGTCGTCTCGTAGTTCTTCGCCTTCAGGGCATGGTACACCGCACTAGTGACCCGCGTCCCGCAACAAATCAGCAGGCTCGGCCTCGGGCACGCCGTCACCAGGCTCCTCGCTGCTCGCCTCGCCTCGTCCAACTGCCACGACCCGCAGATCGCACTGGGTCGCAGTAGCTGCATCGTGTGGTCGAGAGTGAGGTCGCCCAGCACGCGGCCCAGCCGCTCCCAGCATCGCAGTTGTGCGTCCTCCCATCCGGGTGCCCAGCGAAACGCTTCGTGGCGGATCATCGTCGCGAAGTACTTCTGCGGGTCATCGTAGATCCGCTGCCACACTCCTCGATTGCTGCCCCAGCCGTTGACGCGCTCGCCGACGAGGATCTTACGCATCGATGTGCTGCTCCAACGCGGGGTCTTGGTCCGGCGTGCATTGTTCAGGCTTCTTGTCGTCCCGCCACGCGACGAACCTCGGGTGTTGCAGCTTGCCGCGCGTCCCTACGCGTTCGTACTCGACTTCGACCACGCGGCCGACGTCGTCCGTGTCGATAGCTTGACGCACTGCGTCGTCCATGCCGGAGCACGACGCCACAACCATCGCGGTATCTGTCCCAGGGATCACCACCGCGCATTCGAGCGAGCCCACCATGCCGGCGAACTTGCCTTTGCCTGGCTTCAGCCCCATGACAATCAGGTCGATCGTCCGCTGGTGCTTCTGCTTCGCCCACTCGGAGTACATGCCGTTCTTGAACACGACGCCGTCGAAGTGGGCCCCGATGGCCTTCACGTTGTCTATTGCTAGATCAGCGCGTTCACGGAAGGTCTTCAAAAGACCATCCGTGGTCTCCCCTATGCGGCTCCAAGCCGGGAAGTCGATGCCGCAATTCTTGCCTTTGATGATTTGTGCGACCCCTTCCATGCTGGTCTCGCTGGGCGTATGGCTGTAACCGAACGCGGCGAAGCGTATGTCCTTCGAGCGTTGAGCCAACGCGGTGCTTACGGCCTCGCGGCCAAGCCCAGGCAGGTAGATCTCGCCGTCGAACCACTCCAGATCATTTGTCTTCTTCCACAGCTGGTGCGCCCAGTGGCACTGCTCCAGCTTCTCGCCGATGTCGATGCCTTGGGTGGTGATGACGTGCAGCTTCTGCGTGTCGAAACTTCGCAGAGCGAGGACTCTATTGCCATCACACTTCGCTTGCACGAACTTGTAGTCGTTGGCTGTGGGCTTCTCCGGGTTGTAGACCCGAGGCTTGCGGAACTCGATCCGCTTGCTCTCCCACCAGAGTTGCGTGGGTCCTTCGCGGACCACGTCCACTAGAAATCTCATCGGTCGCCCTTGGTTAGTCGTTTGGGTACGCAGCCAGGACACAGCACGTGGCATGCGATAAGAACGCCATTGCAGTCTCGCACTCGCAGGGCGGTGACGCCCAAGCGTAGTGTTTGGTTCTGCCCGTTGGCGGATGTGACGAGGAGCCGACGGCCGCAGCATGTGCAGCCGGTTAGCACCTCGATCTGGACCCACTCCTCCCAGTCGGGAGGGAGATCACAATGTTCGACGAAAGCTTTGATGTTCATAGAAGCCTCTTCTCCACTCAAACAGCGGCACAGTCGCTCACATTATAGAGCGACTGTGCGCACATGTCAAGAGCTCTTAGGTGCTCTCCACAAAATAACAACCCACAACGCGATCCAGATCCCTAACGCGATCGCGTTTGGCTCCGGCACGATAGTGCCATCGCCTACGATCCTCCACTCGACTCGACTCGACCCGCTCGTCGGCGTCATGAACCAATACGACAACTCCAACTCGATCCGCTCGGGGTCGAAGTCGAGCACCCGCTGGTTCTTGCCTAGCGACTCGTAGATGTCGTCGTCTACTATGTGACGACTCCCGAGCCCGAAGTCCACTTCGGCGGGCACTTCCAGCAGCGGCCAGGTCCACGTTTGCGGCATGCTGGAAGGGTAAACCTCGGGCACCACGTACTCGTTGACGTGGATAGGCCTCGGGGGAGGCACGTACGTGTTGGCCGTCGTGTAGGCGACCTTGTAGTGGCCACTCAACGTGACCGGGTCCGCTTGCACTGGGGTCACCCCCAGGGCAAGCAGCGTAGCGAACAGGACCTTCTTCATGTGGCCTCCTCGATGTGAAACCTGAAGCCAGTGAGTCGCTCCAAGAACGCTTCGACTTCGGGTACCTTGCTTAGATCCTCGAGGGTAATGCTGCTGTACCGAACGTTTTGCTCGCCGAGGATCTTGGCGACCTCCACGTTCTTTCTGCTGACGGTGATGTTGAACTTCAGCTTCCTGGCTAGGTCATTCTCGTAGTCCTTCTTCGACTTGTAGCTTGTGTTGTCGTGTGTCATGCTACCACCCTCTCCTTTGTGAGACGGGCAGTGCTTCCTCGTCGTTGACCGGCAGCTGCGATCGGTCCAGGGATCGAGCGAGCCTAATCTCCTCCGGCGTGCAGCACATGTCGTACTCGTTGTAGTTGTAGCGGTGCAGGACCGCCTGCCTGGTCAGCGGGCACTTGCGGATCACCGCGAAGATCCCGCGAGAGATGTCGTTGAAGACCACGCTTCCCACGCCGCTCCCGTCGTCCGACCCTTCGATCATCTCCGCTCGGATGACCTGGCCTTCCTCTTGGTACAACGCACCTGTGTTGAAACGAATCATATCCTGTGTCTCCTGTGTCTACTGAACAACTGGAACTTCCATACCCGCTAACTTCATCTGTCGCAGCACGTCCTCCATCTCCTTCTTGGCGTTGGCCAGGTTCTCGTCCGGGTCGTCGCCACGTGCCTTGATCCGCTCGCGAGCGTCCTTCACTTCCTGCTTCCAGGCTGCCTTGTCCTCGCACATGTGGCTGCCGCAGATGGGCCCAATGCCGAGCTCGCGGCTGATCCGGTCGGTCAGCGTTCGACCGCACTTCGAGCACGCTCCGATCTCGCGGCCGAAGCGTATCGCACACTCGCGGACGCCGACGTTGAGGATCTTCTGACAGATCGACTCCTGCGTCTTCGGGAAGAGCTTCGCAGCGGACGGACCGAACATCACGTAGAGATTGCGGCGTCGGCCATCGGGGCTGACCCACTGCTGGTAGAACCGCAGCTGCCCGTCCTCGTTCTCGATCGCGTAGCGACCAGGTGGCAGCTGCCGGCACGCGGGTCCGACGACCGGCGGTGCGACTGGCTTCTTCGGTAACGAGAGCAGCCAGTCGATGTCTCGGCTGGCGTCCTTCGTGCTCAGCCCGAACTCCTCTGGGTCCTCGCTGATGCGCAGGCACTTCCAGAGCGTATCGACGCGGGCATCCGCGTCCGTAGGGATGTCGCGGGCGTCGAGCAGGGACTTCAGGAATTCGCGTTGACGTTCTGTGATCTTGTTCATGTGTCGTGTGTCCTAATTCTGTCGGTGATGCAGTTCGAGCCCAGGTTTTGGCCTGGGCTCGAATGAAATGGGTTGCTTGTCGCGGGTTAGCTGACGATGTCCTCCTCGGTGATCATGGCCCCAACGCTGATGTTGGGCGTCATGCCCAGCTTCTTCAGCTGCTGGTAGAGCTCGCGGGCCTTCAGCGCTCGGTCGAAACCCAGCCGCATTTTCAGCCCCGCCTCGTGGTACGCTCGCCGCTCGGCGATTTCAGCCAGCGTTTTGTCCGCGTTGGCTACGATATTGATGAGACGAAGAAGGGCTGCTTCTTCGCGTTCGAGTTCCGCCTTGAGGTTTGTGACGCGCTCCGCTTGCTGCCGCACAAACTTTTCCGGGTCGTTGATCTGCTTGACGGTTTCACGCTTCCAGCCATCCATCGCTTCGATTCCGCGTTGCCAGTCTGCCGCGTCGCGGCGTTCAACTTCGTCAAATCCAGGCTTGGTCATTTCATACCTCCGTGGGTTTCAGTGTGTCATGTGTCTGAACCAGAGCGGTTCGTTGGCTGGGGCTCCCGTGAGCCCCAGCGTGTCGAAACGTTCTACTTCACTTCCCCGCCTTCGAGGAAAGCCTTCAGAGCCTCTTCCGACATCCCGCTGCCCTTCATCTCGCCGAACAGAGCCTTGAACTTGTCGTGCAGGCTCTTCATCCGCTTCGCCTTCTTGCGATCCGACACGTTGCCCAGTTTGGCCTCGTCGATCGCCTGTTGGCGGAGCTTCTTGGCCTTCGCTTCGAGGCGATCGGCCGTGACGTTCAGGAAATCCGCAGGGTTGTCGTAGTCCTGCTTCCGCAGCGGGAGGTGCAGCTTGCTGTCGAAACCCTCGGGCGTCACAGCGCCTTTGATTTTCTCCTTCAGCTTGCCCTTCTCGTCGCGGTCGCCAAACGCGGTCCGCTTGACCTTCGGCTTCTTTTCCTTCCGCTCCTTCTTTCCGCTTTCAACTGCGGTGAATCCGGCGGTTGCCTTCTGGTCCTTGGCGGGTGCGTTCTTGGTTGCGGCTGGCATGGTTAATGCTCCTTTCGCTGGTCTGCTCTCGCAGCCAGCACAAACGTGAAACGGGTTGAGAAAGAACTGCGTAACGGACTCGATCCGTCACAGCCCACATTCTACAGACCCCTTCGCCGTTTGTCAAGAACGGTTCCGCCCCGTTTGAGCGGAATTCCAGATTTTCCCATGCGAGCCTCACGCGGGGCGTTTTGAGCCTCACGCGGGGCGAAACGGGCCAGCCGCCCCGAAACTTGGGCCCAGGTAGGCCCGCCTGCCGACCCGGCTAGGCCCCCTCGGGGTTCAGGCCCAGCCGGCCAGCCGTCGGCTACGTGGCCGCTGCTGCGGTTTGCCCCCCGGTCGGGGGGTTCGGGGCGGACTCAAACGCTGGAACCCCGTCAACGGTCCGTTTTGGGGCGTCCACCCCCGCTGCCGCTCGTAACCGCTCTGCCATCACGTGAGACACCAAACGTTTCTCTCCGTCCAGGATGAGCTCCTCGACTTGTGGGTACTCGTTGCAGCGTTTGATCACCCACACATCCGATGGGTACTCGCTCGTGATGAGCAGTCCTTGGTACGGACGCTCACCGACTACCTTCGCGAGCCGGATCTGTGGCTCAGCTTTTCCGTAGGTCATAAACGACACCCACCAGAACTCGCCTTCCTCCATCACCCATCCGTTGTCGTGTATCTTCATGTCTCGTCTCCTGCTTTCTTCGCCGCGAGCCAGTTCTTTGTCGAGACACCTCGACTGCACCGCACCGGGACTCGCATCGGTACGCTGCTGTGGTTCAGGATATCGCAGACCGATAGTGCATACTCATCGGCGACGTCGATCGGCACTTCGCTCACGGTCTCGTCGTGCACCAGGGCGAGGATGTGAGCACCCCACCGCTCTCGCTGCTCGTCGAGCGCGTTGGCTCGGTCCTTCATGTGGTCCGCTGCATGCGACTGGCACACGCGGTTGAACGCGACCCGAGCGAACTCGATCGGCATGTGGCATCGCCGCCCATACGCGTTCCTGACATAGCCGCGTTCGCGTGCCGCTGCCTCCGCTGCCCGCGTGTGTGGCTTGAGCTCGGGCAGCCTGCGGTGAAACTCACCGTGGACCTTGACTGCGATCTCGTAAGCCTTGGTCTTGTCGCCACCCGTAGCCGCCACGATCGACGGGTCCACTCGCAGCGACGCGATAGTCTTCCGCTTGCCCATGCCGTAGCCCATGGCGAGGTTCAGGATCTTGGCTGCCTTGCGGTCGATCGAGATGCCCAGCGAGGCCCCGACCTCGTCCGCCATCATTTGGTGGAAGTCCGCGTCCGGGTTGTCGAGGAACGTTTGGACGATCTTCGGGCTATTGATGTAGTGGATGATGTCGCGGTACTCGATGTTCTTGTAGTCGTGACAAGCGATGGCCCAACCGTCTCTCGGTATGATGAGCTCGCGGGCCTCGTTGTTCATCTGCTGGTTGTTCGGCTGCGAGCATGACATGCGACCGGACCGCACACACTGGTTGTTGTCGGAGTGCAGCACGCCCTCGACGTTGAGCTCCAGCCACGACTCCCAGAACAGGCTACTCATGGTTGTCTCATGGCGGTGGGCGTCGATCAGTCGCAGGATCTCCATCGGAGCCCACGGTATCAGCTTGTACTGCTTCAGCACGTTCTTGTCGAAGCTAGGCCCCTTCGACTGCACACCCTTCTTCTCGGTGTAGATCGGTGGCAGCCCAAATCTGTTAATGAGCAGATCGTGCATATCCACCGGCGACTTCGGGTTGACCTTATAGCCGACGAGGACTTCCAGCTGCTCCTCGTATTGCATCATTCGATAATAAGACCGGAGCAGAGCCTTCTTCGTCCCCTCTACGTCAATCAGCATGCCGCGTCGCTCGGCTCGGATCAGCGTCTTCGTGAGCCTCTTTTCCGTAGCATACACCGTCGAGCATTCGGCCGGCAGCAGCGACTCCATCTTGGTATGCAAGACTCGGTTCGCTCGCACCTGGTTACCAGCGTAGTCCGCGAGCACATGCGTCGGGATGTCGCCATAGTCCTTCGTGTTCGTTAGCCAAGCCTGGAGACTGTTGTAGTAATACGACAGATCGATGCCTGCGAACTCCTTGGCCATGACGTCCAGGCCGTAGCCGCCCTTGTAGGTGCGGTCGCTGTCTACCAGCTTGCAGAGCGTGAGCGTGTCGCGGTACTCGCCAGCGAAGTCAAACCCGTAGTTATTCCACAGCACATGGGCGTCGTACTTGACGTTCTGGTTGACCCACGCATCGCTGTTGGCTAGTAGCTCCCTGAGGATTTCAGGCAGCCTACCATCCTCGCGGCTCACGCAGTAGACTTGCGGGCAGTCGTCAAACGTGAACGCCGCGAGGCATGGAGTGCAGTTAGCGGTACGCCATGGGTTGAGAGACGTGAGCTTCGGGTCGTTGGAGCTCGTCTCTAGGTCGAGGTACAGCTTCGAGATCCGCTTGGGTATCGGCACGAAGTCGAGCTCGGACAGCAACACCACGTTATTGCTTAGCTTCAGCATATGCCCTTCGCGTTACTGGGTTGGCTCGGAGCCATGTTAGGGTCTCGCAGCCCGAGCTCCGCGTCGTCGGGGATGTCGAGCCACACTATGTTCATCCCGCAATTGACAAGGACCTTTACTCCCTCGGCTCCTGGCTCTGACTGGTCCAGGATGTAGACCGTGCGGATCCTGCCGCGTTTCCAGTTGACCATCGCCGTGGCACACGGCACGCATGGTGCCCTCGTCACGATCATCAGGCACGAGGTCATCGACCGCTCGACGCCGTTCAGCAAGGTGTTGATCTCGCTGTGAGCACAACCGCAGTTGTCTTTTACTCCGGAGCAGCCTGCCCGCGTGCCGTTCACTCCCCAGCCGACCACTTGGTGGTTCGACTCTTGCAGGATGATGGCCGCCACGCCGCGTCGCTTGCACGTGGAGTGCTTAGCTAGCCTTCGGGTCAGTCTCGCGAAGTCCTCAATTAGTTCCCTGCTCATATTGCTCCTTCGTTTTGGTTAGGTGCCGCAGCATCGCGTGCCGCAGCCCAGGTGCTCGAATCTCTTCCCACACTACATCGGGGTACCACTTCCGGCAGCAGCATATCACCGCGTCGCCCAGCACGCTGGAGATGATCTTGCCTTGTGGCTTGAACCCCAGCATGCGGTACGAGCGCTCTGTCGCCAGCGCTGAGTCTAGCTCTTCCTCGCTCCAGTAGCCTGCGCCTGGGTGGTACGGCTCGAACGTGGTACGAGGCACTGGCAGTGCCTCCTTCGCCTTCTCCACATCCCGCTCGTACAGATGCAACGAGCCAGCGAAGTGGTGGTAGTCGCCAGCCGTCACACCGAGCCTCGCCGCCACGTACCTCTGTATAACCGTGTTGACATAGCAATCGTAGAGGAAGCCCTTCCACAGATCGTTCGACCGCATCGAGCAGACCATGTGCAGCCGCTCGCCGCGCAGGAGGAACTGCCACGTGAGGGTGCAAGGGATATCCCGATTGCTGGCAACCAGGTCGTCTGGTCGCCACAGCGACACCACGCACTTCTTCGTGGTGCCCCGCTCGCTGAGCTTGAACACTGCCTCGTCCAGCAGGTCTGGAGCATAGGGTGCCCCAGCTGGCACGCGAAGGTTATTGGCCAGTCGCCCACCGTATGCCCCGTAAGCTCTGCCGCCCTCACAGAACTGCTTGTACTGCGGAGCGTACGCACAGATCATACTGGCATCGTGGGTCCTCGACAAGTACCACAGGAGCTCCGCCGACGCATAGATCGGCGAGAGCTTCCGTCTCTCGTTGAGACAGAACTGCTCCATCGAGCCATCGAGGACCACGTGGGCCCCGATGATCTCGCGGATGCTGTCCTGCTGCGCGTCAGTCTTTGGTGACAGCAGCGCGTTGTCCAACAGCCTTCCCCACACTTGGTCGATATGAAAAGACACAGATCAACTCCTCTACGGTTTTGTAAACAGGTACCCCGACTCGTTCCGCGTACAAGCACTCCATGTCCCCGCCTAGCGAGTGGCCCGGCAACCGGAGCACCGCGTCGGCTACCCGCACGCAGGGCAGGTCATTCTCCATCCAATCCTCGTGCGTCAAGTGCGCATCGCCCAACGACGAGTTGAACGGAGCCAGCATGTTCAGCATCGGATTGATGACGCTGAAGCCACACTGCATGAGCTCCCTATGCGCCTCCAGGGATTGGAGTAGGTGTAGGTTGCGGTTGCCCTTGGAGATCGGCCCGCTGATGTAGATCAGGGGTCTCTCCGTGTCCGCTGCGTCCAGGCGATCCACTGCTTGCTGGTTCATTCCGTTCTCCTTTTAGCCAGTCCCACATCGCACGTCGAAACTTATCGATGTGCTCACTACACAAATGCACGCACGTGTGCTTGCTCTTGGTCTTGAACTCCAGCCACTCGGTGGCCTTGCCGCCACAGCAGTAGCAGGCTCCCTTGTCAGTATTGAGCGTGTCCATTCAGGTGCTCCGGTCTCTCGGGTGGGTTAGCGACTAGGTGCCGCAGCATGTTCACAAACGGCGGTGTCTTCTGGTAGCTTCGCCCCTTCCGCGTTAGAGCGTTGTTCTGCACCAGCTTGCCAATGGCGATGTTCGCCTCCTCGGTCTGCCATCCGCACCAGTCGCATAGGTCCTTGGCTTCGAGCTCGTCCGTGTGGAGCAGTTGCTCCAGCGTAGACTTCACGTTCGGCAGCACGGCCAGCTGCGTCGTCACCGCCTCCTTGTCCACTAGGTTCTCTTGGCGTCGGGCTCGTTCGGTAAGGGCGGAGTACCCATGGGTCGGTCGGGTGTACTCATCGCGTAGGAACTTAGCGACCCATTCAACATGGCATGGTCGCACAATGAGTCGCTCATAACTAGGGTCGGTGGAGTACGTGCGACCGGCAACAGCACAGGCGAGCCGTAGTAGCTTGAACCGAGCTCCACCATGATCGAACAGAGGGACCGAGTCCGTGAATTCGTCACATAGCAACTTACTCTGAGCGACCGCCATCGCCACTGTCTCGTCGCTAACATCGATCTTGCTGATGTCTCGCGTCCAACACCACAGCACAAGGCGACGAGCCTGCTCAGCCGTGAACGTCTCCGGCGCGTTCTCTCGAATTTCATGGATAACATTGTGGTCCACATCCTTCCTCGTTAGCACCATGCACACGTCGAACCGACGGATGTCTTCGGCCGCTCCGATGAGCTCGACTACTGCGTCCACCCCGTATGGGTAAGCCTCGATGCCTCGATCGGACCGAGCGTTCGACAGTACCACTAGGCGTGTCCGAGCCTGCGCCTTCTGTCGTATGATCTTCGGGAGTTCCGCCTCGCCGCTCGACCGCATGTCGGTGAGCTTCGAGAACACATCCTCCCGCATGCCCTTAAGCTCTTCCAGGATGACGAGGCGACGATCGTGCTGGGGTATGACACCCCAGTGTATGAACCACGTGCCGCCAATCTGCTCGAGTCCTCCGAGCAGACCGGCGACCGTAGCGTTCTTACAATCAACCCGTTCACCCAATCCATAGAACCGTTGTAGGTTTTGTGCGGTCTCGCTCTTGCCCTGGCCGCGATCGCCGACGACGAGGATCTCCGCCACGCCCTTCTGCGACACGCCGCGTACGTTGAACGCCAAAGCGCTGTGATACGCCAGGTCGATCAGCTGGTGCAGGGTCTTCCGCTCATATATACGTGTGACGTTACGCGATAGCTCCTCGTAAATCGGGTCGAGCACCTCGTCAATAGACTCCACGCTCCACTCGCGTGGCCGGAACCGTTCGAGCTCCTCCGGCTTGGTCAACTCGAAGCCTGTCAGAGCATCGGCCACCGCGGTCGTGTTGGACACCACCGCCACGCATCGCTGCGTGCGAGGATGTGGGATCGACCGACCCGTAATCTCGTAGGTCTCGTTGAGCTCTGTTTCTCTATCTACCATGATCGTGCTCACCGCCATCTTGTCGCTGTCCTGGGCGGTCAGGTTGAGCGCTCGCTGCACGCGGGCCTCTTGGACTTTGTATCGGTTGGTTATATCGTACTTCACTATCGGGCAGTCGGGCACCCCAAGTGCTTTGCCTATCTCCTTCACTAGGTTCTCGTCCCCGCCATTCATGATGGCGACGATCGACGTAGACTCCGGGTGGATCGTCATGGCCGACTCGGGCTGCGACAAGAACACTGGGCACGCGGAGCAGAACGTCTGGTCCCTCGTGCAAACTGGTATGACCTCCTTCGGAGCGTAAAACGGGTCTTGGGCCACGGCGGTGACCACTACTCGACTCTTGAACCTCTTGGTCGCCATACTGGCCTGCATAGCATCTTTGATCGATATCTCCGAGAGCTCCTCCTCGTCGTCCCCGGTAGCAACCACGCCCCGAAGTGTACTGACCCATTGGGGAGTGGCCTCCAGCAAAGCAAGTAGATCGACCCCTTCAGCGATGGCGTCATTGAGATCCCCGTTGGGGTACTTACTGATATCGAGAGGCCAGTCAACGTTACCGACCCACGAAGCCATGTTCTGCAAGCGAGCGCAGCGGTATTCGGCCGCTCGCTTCCCAGTAGTGTCGATATCGAGACCCATCCAGACTTGCTTGCCACGAAAGTATTCCTCGAACTTCGGTGCCCACTCGTTCTCGCCTGCGGTCAGCGTGACGCAACCAATGCCGTGCTCGTTCAATCGTTCCAGTCCGGCGAGGGCTTTGATCTCTCCACCAGTAAACAGAATCCTCGGGTACTGCAACTGCTCGAAGGGATAGATTCTTGCAGCACCTCGACCCTTAAGGTTGAGAGTCTTGGGAGCAAGTTTCTCCCCTGGGGCGTACTGCCGGATGTTGACATACATCCCAGAAGCGTTGGCGATGGGGATCGTGACTCGCCCGTTGTGCTCGCCGAGGAAGAACCTCTTGATCGTGTCATCGCTCACTCCCCGTAGGTGCAGCTGCCGTAGCAGTTCTTTGGCAGTCCATATTTGTTCGGCGTATCGTATTATCGCAGCGGTCTCTACTGGCTTGTCGTCCAGGGACTCCAGCCGCGACAGCGTAACATGTCTCGCCTCGCCAGCGAGTCTGGAGACCAGCGTAACTGCGTCTCCAGACACGTGGCAGGCTCGGCACGTGAAGAATTGCCTCTCCTGCGAGATATCACAAGAGGGGTTATCGTCGTCGTGGTACGGGCATCTTATGCGGAGAGAATTGCCTCTCCGTTGAGCCTCGACCCCGAGTCGCTTCAACTCTTCCGCGATGTCGATGATTAACTTCACGTGCTTCTATCGTTGCTCTAGTAGCTTCCGCTACCGACCTCAGTTGCAGCAGCTTCCACGAACTGCTCCTCGTCGTACTGCGTATCGAGCTCCCTGTTCGATTGCAGCTTGTAGAAGTCATCGTGCATCTTTTCCAACTCCTCGCAGAGGAACGGATCGGTCCAGGGGTCCGGGTGGTTGTCCACCGTGTAGACCTTGAACGTACCCTGGCTGTTCTCCTTGTCGCGAGTACTCAACACGTACTGACCCGCGAACACCGGTGCCTTGCGAGCAAGACACAGCTTGCCTAGCCGCTGACCCGCTTGGTAGCTGGTCTTGTAGAAGCTAAGCAACACCGGGTCCGTATCCATGAACTCGGGGTCCGTGAGCTTGATGATGAAGTTCGCGTGCTCGCAGTAGCGATAGTTGAACTTCGGATCGCTCACGTGCTGCGGGTGGGGCTCGCTCCAAGTCGCGGACGACTGTGACTTCAACGCCACATGCGACTTCGGATCAAACGACCGCTCCACGATCATGGGCTCCTGCCCCTTGAGCGCGTTGGCGGACCACTTGCAGTACTCGGTGTAGAACAGCACCGGAGCAAACGACGCGGGTTTCGCACCCTCGCGTCCCGTCGTCAACAGCACCATATCCGGCGTGAGGATGATCGCCCCGACGCCGTACTTCTCGGTGAGCTCGTCGTTCGACATCTTCTGCACGATCTTGCAGAAGCTAGGACGAACGATGCGTCCGAGGCCCTCGGTGCCGGTGGCCTTACCCTCGTACTTCGCCAGATGCTCGGGACGCGGCACGGATACCGCGACCTCGCTGGTCTGTTTCTTCGCAATCTCAGTCTTTGGCATGACTAGTCTCCTGAAGGCTGCGCTGGAGTAGAGTATCTACGTCAGCATCTTTGTGAAAACGACAAACAACAGTGTACTCCACTGACGAATCATTAGGATTGACGCCAGGAGGGAGAGGCTTGAAATTCGCTTCTTGACTGGTGCAGTATTCGACCATCGACGGCCAGTGCGGCCGAAAGGGGACGCCAGCCGGGATGCCGAAGTGCTCCGCCATCGCGGCGTACGCTTCGGGGTCATCCTTCTCGCGAGGCATCTTCGGGATGGTCTTGCTGTCTGGGTTGGCACAAATCCAGTCGGTCCGGATCGTCTCGCCGATCTTGCCTTCCTTCACGTACAGCATACACGCCCCGCGTGACAGCTGCTTGATGGCCTTCTCGGTCTCTACCTTCGAGTCCTTCAGTAGGGCCTCGATCTTCTTCAGGACCGCGATGACGTCCACGATCTGCGATAGGTCCGGCGAGTTGGCCAAGTCCTGCCGCACTCGGGCGAGGTTCGAAAACCCTTCCTCGTGCAGCTGCTTGGCGATGGCATATACGTCGAGTACGCGTTTACGCAGGGCATCCATTGAGCACCTCATGATATTCCCGACGCAGGGCGTCGTAACAGATTAGACCAGGCGCATGCCCTTGGGATTCTGTGATCGCAGCTGCGGCTACCGTGAGCATGCTTAGGTTGCCGGTTACGACGAGGCGGCAGTGGTCCTCCCAGTTCTCGTCCGCCCAGTTGCGGATGTGCAGGAAGAACTTGTCCAGCACACCCCGCCATGCGATGGCGTCGTTGGTCTGCCGGATGATGAACTCTACGTCGTAGGTCTTGTAGAGCTCATCGATCGGGAACTTCGGGGGCTCGATGAGTATTGCTTTGTTCATGTGGGCACCACCAATCTCTTGAGGATCGCTCGGATGTCCTGCACCGCCATCGCGTGCTCGACCTTGCCGAACACTCGCTCCAAGATCTCGAAGTCGATCGAGTCTTCTGCGCACATATCCACCACCTCGATGGACCAGTCACAGGTCTTGTCCTGGGGACGAGCTTGGGATTGCAACCGAACCGGCGACGACCAGCCCTGGCAGTAGTACACCATCGAATCGCATTGCGAGATTCGCGTGCCGTCCGCTGCGAGGATTCGGCCGTTCAAGTTGACGCCGATGCCGCCCTTCGTCGGGTTGCTCAAATACACTTGGACCTTCGGGTCCGTGTTGAAGCGATCCATCGCCTCTTGGTTCTCTGATCCCTTCGTCTTGCCGTAGAGCGTGACGCACTCGATCCCTTCCATCTCGAGCCGAGCTCGGATCTGTTTCAGAGCAGGGATGAAGCATGCCCACACGATAGTCTTGCTGCCGAACTCCTTTTCCTTCAGGTACTCGACCAGCATGTCCAGCTTCGGATTCGGGTCGATGCGGTCGATCTGTCGCGACAGAACCTCGCCGGTATCCAGGTCGATTTCACCATCCAGTGCGACGAAGCCTGCCGCGACCTGCGCCAAGCGTAGCAGCTTGGTCAGAATATTGTTGATGGTGATGGTGCCCTTCTCGCTGGACTCCAGATCGCGTTCGATCTCCGCGTAGAGGCTCGTGGCCACTTCGTTGTAGACCTGCTTCTGGTAGTCCGTCATCTCCACTTCGAGGACCTTGTTGGTCATCGGCGGCAGATCGGGCAGCGCTTCCTTCTTCGTGATGAGGAAGGACGACCGGCTGATCCGCTCCTGGAGCAGCGGCATGTTCTGCATGCCGACGAGGAACTTCTTGTATCCGCTGGTCGGCGTGTTCACCTCGTCGAACTTGCCGTAGAACGCTCGGAACGCTTCGAACGATGCGAAGCCACTGTGGCCTTCGTTGAGCCACTCGAACTGCGAGTACAAGTCGAACGCCGAGTTGCAGATCGGCGTGCCCGTTAGGCACACCCGCTTGGCACACGACTCGCGGATCTGTTTGGCCGCTTGGAACCTCTTGGTTCGGCTCTGCTTGATGTAGTGGGATTCGTCGAGGACGCCCCACCGCCACGTGAACGCACTCAGCTGCGGGATCATGCTGCTCATCCCCTCGTAGCTGATGAGCACGACCGTGTAGTCGTAGTCTTCGCGGAACTCGAACGCTTCCAGCATGAGCTTCATGCGGTTGATCTTGTGACGACGCAGCGTGATGACCTTCACCCGCTTGTTCGAGAACAACGCTATCTCTCGCTCCCAGTTGACGCGAACGTTCTTCGGGCAGACGATCATGTTGAGAGCGTGAGGGTTTTTCTCGCTGTCCTCGTCCATCGCCATGATGACCGAGTAGGTCTTGCCCGTCCGCATCTCCATGAACAGGGAGTACGCATCGGATTCGAGCAGGCACATCGCCGCTACCCGCTGGTGCGGCATCGGCGGCAGACCCTCTTTGCCCATCGGGGCGTGATCGGGGACGAGGTGCGTCTCCTTGAATTGGGCCTGGTACTCAGCGGTCTTCTGACCACGCATGAACGCTCCGACGCGGGTCCAGAACTCCAGACGAGCTTCCTCGTCCTCAAACGTGATCTTGTTCTTGCCCCAGACGGCGAGCGCTACCAATGCACTCGTGTCGCTGATCGGGGCGTAGCATCCGCGATTGCTGTTTGACAGCTGCGCACCGGGGATCTTCTGCCACCAGTGGTTCTCTGCGTAGCCAGACGGATACTGGCGGTATTGATAGTGGGCATGCGACATGCTGCTGATGTCGTCGTCCCCGTTGTGCTGGACACAGTATGCCTGCATCTCGAAACGTCGGTTGTCCTGGCCCCATGGCGTAACAACCGAAACGTGCAGTCGGTCCGTGGCGTAGAGTTTGCGATCTTCCGCCAAGAGCAGCGTAGTCGCTTCTGAGAGCGGTTTGATGAAATCCGCGACGTGCGGGCTCAGCTTTGTCATGGGTCGTTGTCCTGTGTCGTGTGTCAGACTGGCAGGCCGTCACTGTGGCGGTAGCCAGATCCCCCGCATTGTAGGTCGGCAGCGTTTATTTGTCAAGAGCTATGCGGATATTTTCCCCAAAATCTTTTCCAAAACGACTGTGTGCGCCGTTTTTGGGGTTATTTTCTCTGCTCCAGGAATCGCATCGGTGCCCGCGACAACCGCAAACGGACCTGCGAGAGCGCATGCGCGGAGCACATCGCGTGCCCAAGATGCGTTTGGCTTCTGCAACTGGAACTTGAACTGAGGCTCGGGCAGCTTCAGTTTTCCGATGCCCGATACGCGAACCTTCCGGTAGCCGATCTTCTTGATCTCCGCCATCTTCTGCGTGCCGGTTTCACCCGACTTTGTCCCGAACCAGTTTGCTCGGCGTTCACCCTGATGGACCAAACGGAATCCCAGATCCTTCCGCTTGGGCCGAGGCCATAGGTCTGTGAAGTTCGCGTCGTAGCTGCCGGCATGCGGGTAGCACACGTCGAAGATCGGCCACCGCCACGTCTGTGGGGCCGAGGTGTGCCACAAATGAAAGTAGCCGTAGGGATACAGCGGTGCCTCGTCCATGCGAGCTCCGCCCTCGTCGTAGCGGTACGCTCCGTTGAGGCAGTCCGGTCGTGCTTTCTGCGATGCGACTGCCCGCCAGTTCTTCGGCGGGATGATGTCGCTGTCGAAGTGCAGGCACCAGTCGATAGGCTCCAGCTTGCCGTACGCGACGCACAACCCGGCACCCTTGTTGAAGTACGCACCGTAGTCCGTGAACACCTCGGTCGTGACGATACGTAGATTCGACTGTCCAGTGTCTAGCGACAGAGCCTCGTCGTCAGGCCTCGTCACGATGACCAGTGAGTCCAGCGTGTCCAGCCAGATCGGTAAGGACTTCTTCAGTTGTGGCGTGTACACATCGCCGGAGCAGCTTGTGATCGCGTCAATTCTCATAGTGGCTTCCTAGCTAAGAGATACATGAAGTTTTCGCGGTCGTTCAATCGTGCGGTCGAGAAGCGATGCACCTCGAAGCCTACTTGGGCTAACACATGCCGCAACGAGGCCTCGTTGAAGAACCATAGGTGATCGGGGTTGGTCTGGTCCTCGTCGTCGGGGACTATGATGTACAACCAGCCGCCTGGCTTCAGCAGCGCTCGTACTCGCAGCAGTGCCTTCGGGGCGTCTTTGACGTGCTCCAACACATGGGCCATCAACACGAGCTCCAGCTTCCCATCGCCGGTGTCACAGCAATCCGGGAACACTCCCGCGATAGTGTGGACCCCATACTCGTTGTGCGTGTAGTTCGCCGCCCAGGGGTCTTCGTCCACGCCGATGTAGGTGTAACCCGCGCTACGGATCAGGTTGACATACGGGCTGACTCCGCAGCCGATCTCCAACGCGTATGCCCCTTCGGTCGTAGCAGTCTTTAGCTCCCCGAAGCTTTCTGTGAACTGAGTGAGATAGCTCGCTGGCAGCACGACACCAGCCTCTGAGAGCACCCCGAGAGACTCGTAGTAGGCGTGCCCAGGCGGGTGCTTGGCCTTGTACTCCACATGGTACGGGCACTTGATAGTATTGTGCATCACGCCCCAGCGAAGGTCCAACTCGTTCACGCAGCCACAGCTGTACATCATAGAACACTATTCTCTATGTAGTTGGTCGCCCGCTCCAAGTGCTTACCGTCGTCGATCTGGATCAAGTCCACGCGACGATTAGGCTTCTTGGGTTTGTAGATATCCTGGTGCGTCACAGACACCTCTTCAGCTTGGTGCTCGCCCACCGCCAACTGACCGTAACGACGCAGCGGTATGCCGCACGCATGGCAGTACTTGTCCACCTGCGCCCCGTAGTCGGCCATGGGGCGACGCCACCACCCAGGTACAGCTTCGAGGCCCAGGTCCGGCCAACTAGGGTCAGCCGCGTGTAGCATGGCCTGGGCTCCGGCTAGCTCGCAGAAGAACGCTCGCAGACCCTTCCCCGGCACGTGGCACAGCATAGCCGACCAGAACTGGTTCACGTCGCAAGTGGAGATCAGCTTCCACCGATCCTCCTCGGAGATGCCTACGTCCTGCATGGCCACGAACGGCGGACTGTGACGACCCGGCTTGCCGTTGTGCCCTTTGAGGTATGGCTTGCACTCGGGCCAGTCCTTAGCGAACTCGTCGTAGGCAGCCTGCACCATGTGCACGTTGAGGTTACTGACCGCTGGGTTGAAGACCCGACGCATGATGCTACCCTTGCCTAGCGGGTTATTGCACCACAGACCGCGTTGAGCGTAGGGAAAGTGTTTGCACAGGACGTTGCATAGCTCCTCGAACTTCGGGTGGCTGGCAGGGTTGCCACCGAAGAAGCCAACGACGCCGAAGTAGCCTTCGATGCTACGACACGCTTCCTCCATCTGCTCGACAGAGATCATCGCTGGCTTGCCGGCGAGGTTACTGCCCTGTGTGCAGCTGAAGCACGCTAGGTCGCAGCCTCGGGTGATGTGGATCTGTATCACTCCGCCTCGCCAGATGCCGTGGCGGACATCGTACGGCGACTTCATTTTGTCGAGGCACTCTTGCCGCTGCATTCGAAGCTCCTCCATTGCTCTGCGACCCATTGGATGTTCGGGTCTTGGTTTCTGGCGTTAGGGCTGATCGACGTGCGACGAACGTCCCGCAGTAGGTGGACGATCTTCGCTTGGTCCTTGACCGAGCCAATAGTGTCTTGGGTGCAATTCCAGATCCTGGACGCGAGCTCCAGCATCCGCAGACCGTGCTTGTTCTCTTTCAGTAGGAAGCCCAACGAGCTCTGGTTGATCCCGCCGTACTCGGCGATGAACGCTCGGTGCGAGACCTTGTTCCGTAGCATGGCCGTGGCCGCGTACTCCCATCGGTCGTAGAACTTTCGTACCTTCTCGCTGACGCGGCAGAACGTCACTCCGGTGTTCAAGCGTAACCGGCTCTCCGCAGGCTTCATGGTGTAAGCTAGGTCGAACGCATCGAACTGCTCGATCTCTTCGAGTGGCTTGAGGATCAGCGTGTCTACGTCGAGGAAGCCTACCAAGTCGCCGTCCTGGCAACTATCTACGTAACGCCGCTGATGGCGGGTCTTGCGGGTGTTCTGAGTGTACCCATTCGACCTGCCGTGTCCAATAGCTAATAGGTCGAGATCGCGATCTTCTACCGTGAGGATCTCCAACGGAGTGGCTGTGTTCGCCTCGGCGGATCTGCGCAGAGACTCCAAGTACCGGCAGTAGATCGGCGGCGACCTATCGAAGATGATCGTGACTAGCCTCATAGCTTACCTAACTTCTTCCGGACCCAGGCGTCTACGCGATTGAGCCATTGTTGCCTAGCTCCACACCCACCGCATGGTGGTAGGCCCATTTCCTTTCGGCAGTCCTCGTACAGCTGTGCCACGCCTAAGCTCTCTAAGAATTCCTTCAGCGCATCTCCAGCCAACTTGCGATCAGCAGCTGCGGATAATGGTTTTCCCTTCACGCAAATACGGATTTCGCGCGTCTCACTTGGTTGTGAACACAACCGACAAATTCCGTCTTTAGTATACTGACAGTGCATTATGCTGCGAACGAAATTGACGATGTAATATTAGCGTCTACCTCTTCCCAAGTATCTCCTTGAACGATCATTCCAGCACCGCGAGTAAAATTATCATCCAGGTCCGATAACTCAGAAAAATTCGCTAGTGTTTGGCCTTCAAATGGTCCTATTGTTGACAAACCTGAAGTGCAGAAATTTGCAGTATATGGTGATACCGCACTGCGTACCCAATCGTGCGAAGACATATCATTGCAATAGATCAAGCTTGCGTCCATTGGGATATCAATATCCATTGCACGATATTGTTCTCCATAACCTAAAGTCGATAGATATACAAATTTGGCCGGGGTATAGTGATAGCAATCCTTAAATACGGCTTTAAGTTCTAGACCTAAGCCAATCGTTAAACCTGGCGGAACCCCAGAGTCTCCAGAAGGAGGTTTGCATTGCAACGTGCCAGTAGCTTTAACTGCAACTAAGTATCCTTCTCGGGCAAAGTAATCCAGGCAGCTATTGTCATCCGGGTCTAGAATTGTTTCCATTGAGCACTTAGGGGCATCACTAGCAAGCATCGCTTCGGCAATCTCTTCATTTGTCATGCCGTCTTCTATCGCTTGATCTAAGTCGAAGAATATCACTTCGTACTGACACCCAGCGATCGTGCAAGGCACGGTCAATAGATAGTGATAATCAGCGCAAGGGTCGAGTTCAGTATACGGATCAACTTCAGTATACGTTCGATCTTTACGTCGTAGTGTCCAAGTACCATTGATGAATGCCCCAATATCGCATGCAGCTTCTACGTAGCAGTCTGTTTGTACAAACGGCCCGCCAATGTTGTACGTAGTGGAAATCACGGTAATTGAGTTTGCAATCTGAATGTCCCACTGCAGATACGTAGGAAGCAAACATCGTGGGTCAAGAATTACTTCTTCCGAAGTATCGGGTGGTGGAGGATCCCAACTCCCCATACCGAAAGAGCAACAGCATACGCACCACCAAGTGGGGTCGGGCAAGCAGCAGACTTCGACGCACTCCGCGTCGTCTATCGTGATGACTAGGGGCATCCTAGCTGCTCTCCCCACCGGAGGGAGGAATGATAAACTGCACGCCGCTGCCAGAAGGCTCGATGGTGATAACGATCGTGCCACTTTCGCAGATAGCGGTGCCGTCGAAGCCATCCTCGAAGTTACCCACCTCGAACGCTCGGTACACTGCTTGGTCGCCGGCAGCACCGAGGTACCTGTTGTTGGCGAAGCTCGCGTGGCCTTCCCAGTAGCAGGAGCTATCCACGTGCAGAGCCCATACGCGAGACGCGTACCAGGACGTGCCCTCGGCGATCGAGTCGCTCGACATCAGCCAGATGCGGTCGCCCGCCTTCATACCGGAGTCCGTGTGAGCGGACTTGAACTCTAGCGCAGCTTGCTCGATCTCGTACTCGCTATACCCCGAGTCTAGCGGGTCCATGATTAGGGCCTCGCCAGCCGCGTTGACTGGGGTCAGGTCCTCCTCGCTGAGCAGCACGCAGGTGCCGATTGATCCGCCGTTGGCCGACGCAGGCGAGACAACCTGAGCCATGGCGATCACGTTCGATGTGTTACCGCCTCCCCCGCGACGACCATGCTGAAGCATGAACTCGCCATTGACGAACATGCCGTGGACCATGTTCCCGCGACGAGCCATCTTGGCCACGCGGTTCAGGTAGTCCGCTCGAATGCCCTTGCCCGCCTCGAAGGGCGTCTTGGGTAGGCTGACGATGTTCTTCATTACGGGAGCATCCCTTCCATGTCCACGAGGGGATAGTTGTTGTACGGTCCTTCAGGACCAGGGATGCGGAACTGCCGCTTCCACGTTTCGTCCTTGGAGTGCCAGTACCTATTCCACCCGTCTTTACGCAGCGACCAGCGGAGCTCCACGTCGTAGTAGTCCACCCCTGGGGCAGTGCTGAACGTGCGAGTTACGGTGGCCGCAGACAGCATCAGGGTCTCGGCAGGGAACGTGAGGCCCAGCGATGGGCTGATCACATCGTCATCGTTGCACCCATTGATGTGGGTCATAACCTGCGTCGGGATGACGAGCAGCTTACTGTATCGCACGACGTAGTCCAGGCCGATGTTCAACCGCGACGGTGCTTCCTCATCCGTCACTGGGTTGTCGATATCGACTATGTCCGGGTCTTCCTCCTCTACCCCTGGCTGGCTCCAGAAGAACACCTGAGTGCCGTTGGCGTCCTTCGGATTGAGCTTTATGAACTCCGCCGATGGCTCGATGGTCTCGGTGAACTCTGCTGTCGTAACGTCGCCGGGTCCGCCAGGCTCGACACCAGCTTCGACCGCAAATTGGAGCGATATCTTTGCCCACTCGTACACGTTGCCGTGCCCGTCACTGGAGTTCTTGACTCGCTCGAACGGGCCCATCGTGCCGGAGCGAGCCACGATGTTGCTGCCCGGAGCGTACGGCCACTCCAGGCGGTTCTCTATGATGTTGAGGAAGATAGCGTGCCGCTGATCCCAACGACACTTGAGGTCCACTGCGGCAGCCCAGGACTGCCCATCGAAGCTCTCGCTCTCGGTCCACGCGAGGGCCTCGGGCTCCTCCAGGTCTGTCTCGTCGGTTAGCCAAGAAATAGGCATGCTAGATAGCCGTAGCTACGACTCCCTTGTTCAGCTTGTCGCGAATCTGGATCTCGACCTTGGTTTGATTCCGGGTCTCCTCGATCTGGTCCGCCATGGTCTTCAGGATTTCTTTCTGCGTCTCCAACTGACTCTTCGGGATATCGCGCTCGCCGGCAGTCGCAGTTTGGATTCGATTGAACACGCTGCTGGCGTCTTCGATCGTGGACTTGAATGGCTCGAGATCGATGTTCTTGGCCAGCTGCAAGATGGCGTCCTCGCGGCGACCGCGAGAAGCAGTCTCGTCCGTGTACATGCTTCCCGTTGCGCCCATGCCGAGCATGTTGCCTGCTCCAAGCAACGTGCCGAAGCCTGTACCCTTCAGCGGATCCAGGAACCACTTTTGAACCGCCTGTCCCTGCAAGTCAGCCATAGAGAAGTTGATGTCCTTCAGGATGCTGCCACCGCCCATGCCTGCATTCGTGAACTGGTTGAACGCTCCGGAGCCCATCCGAACAAACGCGTCGCGTACGCTTTCCTTAGTCTGTGGCCTGCCCGTAATGGCTCCCAGAGGGTTGGCTATCCCGCCTTGGATCAGATTGAACGCTTTCATGGCATCGGTGAAGCCACCAAACTCTTCGTGTATCGGCTTGAAGCCGAACATTCGCAGTGCGGAGCCCATGAACCCACCGCTCAAGAAGTCCTTCCCCTCGCCCATCATCCAGTTGTCGCTGCCCTTCAGCCCTTGCGGACCTACGGGTGCAGACCCGGAGAGGATACCAGCTAGGTCGGATCCCGCTTGGCCAGCCAACGCGGTCAAGAACGGCATCATCTCTGCGGTCTTGATCGCCATCTCTCCAAGCGCTCCGGCGAGCTTAGCGATCTCCTCTGCGAACTGACGAACCATGTCAGGGTTCATCTTGCTCATGAGGTTCGCGAAGTCCGTGCCCAGCTGATCTAGGATCGGGATCAGCTTCTCGCCTAGTGTAGCCGTGAATGCGTCGTACCATGGCAGCAGCGTGTCGCCTACTTGCTCGCGGAAGTTCTTCATGCCGAGCGTTAGATCAGCCTGCGCCTTGCCCGCTCCGCCCGTAGCCGTAGCCACGCCCTTGACGCCCACTTCCACCGCGTCGAGAATCACTCGTTGAGCCATGGCCGTCTCGCCAAGCTGAACCATGATCTTGAGCATGTCCTTCTGCTCTTCGGTGAAACGAACGCCAGACTTGGCCAAACCATCGAGACCGGACTCGGGGTACTCAAGTGCCTTCGCGAGTTGCAGTGCGTTGCTCTCCAGAGTACCGAAGCCTAACGCGGTGGTGTCCAGGACTGCCTTGATCGCCCGATCAAAGTTCTCGCCCTTGACGCTAGGAAACGCGAGGACCTGCCCCATGACGGTTTTGATCTTGCCGTCGTCCACGCGTGTGATTCGCTCGAGCTCGTCCGCCATCTGTTTCAGCTGCGGCACGCTGCGGCCAGCCGACGCACCCGTCGCCTGAATGACCGCGTGCAGCCTGGCGTCGATGGCCCGTCCCTCCATGGCCTCGCCGAGCGCTCCTTTGACGAAGCCTGTAATCGCCCGTAGGCCCGACTGAATCTGCTGCATGGCCTCCCTGCCGAGCCAGGTGGCAAACGCCGCTATGCCGATACTCCTAACCGTATTCGCCCAACCCTGCATCATCCCCTGGATGCCAGTTAGGCTTTGTCGGACCTGATTGAAGTCCGCCCCGAATACGATGTTGACGTCAGGTGTTCTTGACATATCAGAGGCTCGAATAGAACGCGGATAGTTCCTTCGCGTCCTTGAACGTAACTATGTTGCTGGTGTTGAGCCCGAAGACCGCTTCCAGCTGCGACAATGTGATGCGTCCTACGTTCTGGGGTTGTACTCCGCACCTAAGGATCAAGACTTCGGCGATTTTTGCTCGGTCGAATTTCTCCGGCTTTTCGCCCTTCGAGACAAAGGGGTCTCCTTGGTGGATGCCTCCTTGCCCATCACGTTGGCTCTGAGAAGCTCCAGCTTTGACAGCAGGGCTTTGGCCTTCTTTGCGTCAGAGATCCAGTTACGACACATCTCTAACGTCACCTCCGGGTGATTCCGGATGACCATGCGATAGAGTATCCGCGTGACCCCCGCTGGGTTGAGCAGCTTCAGGAAGTCCCCGCCGAAGATGTCGATACCTGCCGCTTCCGACGCAGCCATCCGTAGGATGCGATCGCCTTGGGCTTCGTTTGGAATACTGTTAGCCGCAGCGTTGCCCGCCTCGATCACTCGAGCCTTGAGCCACATCTCCAGCCATTCCAGATCTTCTAACTCCAGCGGTGAAAACTCGTACTCGACCCCGTCGCAAACGTGGCGGATGCCAGCGTGCGTTGCATTCCCCATTAGGTTGATCCTTCCCCGTAGTACTCATAGCCACTTGGCAGCAAGATCTTACCCAGAGCACCTGGGTCTTGTTCTCGCAGTGCCGTCCAGATGCCACTAACCGTGTAACCGATGATCGGTGGTGGGTTCGACGAGCGATCCACCTGGAAGTTCTGGTGAGCGTTCCAGACAATCGCGTCGAACTCGAAAAACAGCGTGGGCGTGACATACACCCGAACGCGGTTCGTGTTGTTGAGCTCGTACAACGCCACTTCCATATCGTCGTTGTGCACCTCGAAGCTGAGGTCCACTTCGAGGTTGCCGGTATCCCGCTCGGTCTCGCCATCCGCGACCGACGTCGAGGCAGGGCGGCGGAATGCCAGCGTGATAGCCTGCACTCGCTCCACTTCCGTGAACGTGTCGCTGTCGAGCGTGCCCTCGATGGTGACCCTGCCGTTCTTGCCGGACGCAGCCGGCACGCGGGTCTCGTCATGGTACGTGTTCGTCGTGTTCTTCTCGAGGTGGCCCATGACACCGAAGTTCGCCGACCAGTTGATCGGCGTACCGGCGGAGACAGGGATGTTCAGCGTGACATCGCTGATGAGCACCTCGCCCTCGTAGTTCACTAGCTGGCCAGGCTTGGCTGACGCCACGCCCGCGAACGCGAGTGGGTCTTCGCTAGGCATGGGGAAGTCGTAGCCCAGGCCTCGAACGAAGCCAGTCTCATCCAATACACCCTCTGTCGCACCGGAGGCACCCGGCACGCAGCTAGCGAAGTAACGAGCGACTGACGATTGACGGCCGAAGCCCCATGCTTGGGTGCAACCAATGCCTTCGACGTATGCGTATTTGCCAGAGCGTAACATGTTAGTCCTCGGAAGTGAGGTCCTCGTCCGGAAAGTTCATATGTACGTTGATGTCCCAAAGGGCATCCCAGCCTTCGATTCCCCGAGCGATGGCCAAATCCAAGTCCGCTTGTATGCTAACTATCTCTACGTTCTGAATGAACGCGTGGTCCCGGTAGGTCAACGACTCCAGGACTAACGCGTCATACTTCAGTGCGTGGATCGCTTGTATCATCCGCCACTGGGTGGGGAAGAACATGTAACCCACGCGGTCGTCGCCGGTCGATACCAGCAACGTGTAGGTCTGTATAATCTCCGTCCCGCAGCTGGCATTACCGAGGTTGACCTGCGTCGCCGTCGGTCGTAGCTGCCATTCAGGGAAGTCCGCCTCTTCCCGCACGTCCGGCTCTGGGTCGCGAGAAGAGTTCCAAGAGATCAGCTTGAACTTGCGATCTTTTAGAACCTTCACCAAGCGATCATACACCAGGGTCAGCGGTTCCCGTGTCACTTAAGCTCCTGGGCTATAATCTTCTTAGCTGCGTTACCCATCCGCTTCATCTCTGGGTTGCCTGGTGTGGCAAAGATGATACGCTGCGGCAAATGACGCTTCTCGTTCCCTCGTTGATGGAAGCTCATTACGTCCCGAACTGTAACCCCGGTCGGTACCGTTAATGTGCGCTTGCTGTATTGGAACGACCCGTCTTTGTTCTTCTTGCCAGTCTTCTCGTAGTACGTTACCTTTCGGGTGTACTGAGCATCCGAGCCCATCGACACCGTGGCTACGAAAAGGGCACCGGACTTTTGTTTGGTAGGCCCGAGCTTCGCTACGTTAGGGTGTAGGTTCCGACGCAACAGGGCGGTGTCCACCAAGATAGCCGGTGGCTTAGGCGGCTTCGGCGTCTCGCCTGGCTTGAGTTTCTTCTTACGGCCAGGTCGCCGATTGGCGATCGTGCGAGGAGACAACTTCTTCCAGGCTCCCGTCGTGCGTTTGCTGTCGGGTTGATCGACAGATCCGCCTCGGGAGGCCTGGGAGAAGCGACGTTGGGTGTAGGCAGAGTACATTCGCGACCACTGCTCCATGACCTTACTCATGACAGCAGGACTATTGAGAACCCTGGTTCGGAGAGCCTCTAATGCGCTGTCGCCGCGAATCCTAATTTGAACGTGAAAGTCTGCCACATCACTATGAAGATGCGCCCGAGTAACCCTTGACCAGCAGCTTCGGCCGTTTGCAGATCATGAGCGGATTGGACTCGGTATGAATATCAATACCGGCGTTCCAATCCTTCATCTTCTGCATGGCGTACACTTCCTTGCCCGGCGTGTTGATGTCGTCCATCGTGTTCGCTGGGGAGAAGTGTTGCTGGAAGAGATCCTCTACGCCCACTGGGTAGAAGTTCGCTTCGTCGGCCGCGAAGAAGTTCCGCGATCCGATCTTGCCTCGGTAGTTCTCGAACGTGATGTCACCGAACGTGACGGTGTTCGAGCCTCGGCCCATCGTGCCGGTGCCCTGCTGATCGATCGACCAGCGGTAGTTCGTCTGCTCGTTGTAGTTCGTCCGTACCTCTTCGTTGTTGACGAGGTTCTGGAAGAACGTGTTGCCGACGAACGCGTGGATGTGGTCGTAGGTCTGGCCACCGAGGACTTCCTCGGTGAACTGGATGATCTCCAAGCAGACGGACTTGATGCCTTCGCCGCTGCCTTCCAGATCGAAGTAGAACTCTTCCTGGGTCAGGCCGAGTGCGTCGAAGACATCCAGCAAGACCGTCGCGTCCTCGTCGGCGTCGATCAGCCGACCTTGGATCGCGTTGACTCGCCAGTACTCATGCGTGGCTTCGTGCGAACGACGCAGGCCGGTCAGCTTCTCCGTCATGAGCTCGCTGGCCGACACGAGTTGCTGCTCGCTGCCGTAGTGACGAATGCCGCTCAGGTCCTCCGCTTCGAGTGCGTCGTCGAAGGGAATGTAAGGGACATAGAACGGAATCAAGTCCCGGCGGTCCGCTGGCTTCTTGGTCGTTTCGCCAGACCGACGAGGCTTGGTCGGGATGAGCGAAATCGTCTCACCCTTTCGCTCGACTGCTACCGTGTAGCTTGTCGGATGCTTCGTTTCGAAAAGACCCATCGCCCCAATGCGTCGGGGGACGTAAGGAACGGTGTTGATGGCTTCCGTCAATGAAATAACACTGAAGGCGTCATCGTTGAAGATATCGAGCATCTGAGGAACTCCGAAGTAACAGTTGAATCGTATCCAGCGTGAATGGACCAGTAAGTTGGGCCTACGAATCGCGACCGCTCGTTGTGAACTCGACCGGCTCGCGGACAAAGCGAACACCTTGGTTGCGAAGATCGAGCAGACGCGTGATGAGCTCGGCGTCCGTCTCGTCATCGTCAGCACGGACGATCTCGTCGAGGTTCAGCAGGGCGGGACCGCGCACGAGCACCGGTACCGACACCTCGCCGTCGCCAGCTTCGATCGTGATATTCTCCAGGCAGATAGCATCGGAGAAGGTCGGCTGCGAGCCAACGACCTCATCGGCAGCGGCAGGGTTGACGAGGATCTCGCCGATCTCGTACTCGCCCGTAGTGAGCTTGACCGCAGTGCGGGTGTATCGCTTCTCGATCTCCCACAGAACAAGATCATGGACCTTCTTCTTGTCAACGACGGGAGTACCAGCTAATGGACGCGGCATGTGATCTTCTCCGAAATAAAACTGACTGACTTGAGGTAACGAAGCCTAAGAGCTAGGCTCGCTTTTGAGATCGTTCCTTGGCTCGCTTCGCGGCCTCGATCATGGGGTTTTCTTTGCCGTTCTCGTCCTTGGACAGACGGATGACACTGCGGCCCACGTTCTGGATCGGCCGAGCTTCGGCGATCTTGCGGGCCTGCGCCACCATACGGTCGAACTCGGTCTCTCCGCTAGCGTTGTCTTCGCTGCTGAGGCTGAGGTCGCCAGTGATAGCATCGTCGGAGCAGTACGTCTTCTTCCACTCGTCGCCGAGGGCAGGCGTAAGCACGCGCTCCTTCACCAGGGAATCGATAACCGTTTCCCGCGACAGCTTGAACTGTCGGACCATGGCGGCTGGGAATGAAAGATTCAACGCAGGTTCCTCCACTTCTTCGAGGTTCTGAACCTCTTGGAGAATCAACCGCAACTGCTCGGGCTCGGATGAGCCTTCGGGAGCGGAGATGCCAAGAGCATCCAGGATCTTAGTAATGAGCTCGTTCATGCTGCCTCCGCCTTTGCCCTTAGATTTAGGTGCAGGCTCATCAGCGAGTTTCAGGCCGGACTGCGTATCGTAAGACAGCACGACCGGACCCTTCCAATCTTCCAGACCAGGCACTACCGGGACGGAAGTAGCGGCGACGTGCCGCAGAGGATAAGAGTACGTCTTGCCTTTGCCATCGACAAAGGACTTGGGGCACATGGCGGAGACATCCACGCGGGTGCACTTCTTCTTGGCATCCTCGTCGTGGAACTTCACCTTAATGAAGGTGGACATCACGCCGTCTTTGTTCGGCTTCTTCTGAAGGTCCAGAACCGTCCCGCGATCGTTGTCGGGATCTTCCACGTGCGTCTTGAAGAAAGGCACGCGGATCTTGGTCTTCTGGAACTGCTTGAACTGGGAGACCATGCGATCGAGGAACGGTTCCTTCACCTCGACGGTGACGGGTTTGTCGTTCTCAACCCACGGACAGATCTCGCCGACGGGAAGTAGCTCCTTCTCCATCACGAGCGGATCAGCGGTCTTTTGCCAGGCTTGCGTCATAAGAGGTTTAGTGAGCGGGGTAACTTATGTCAAAATAAATTTACAATAAAAGTTCCGTGAAGTCCGTCTCGAATCCTGGATCGGGTGAGGCACCGGATGGGACCTTAGTTTGAGTAACCTCGTCGTCGTAAATAGCGACTGCTTGACACCGGCAGTTCCAGCCATTGGGTGGCCAGAACTGATCCCAGAACTCATCGTCCTTCTTTCGCTTGATCCCGTCGAGGACTTCGTGCTCCTCGCGGACTCGATCGTCGCCAACGGTCAAGTACTCAAAACCCCATACGTCCAAGTCGCCTTCGAAGCTGATGCGATGGGCGACGCCATATGCTATGGCCGAGTGCGTTCTGACTAGGGTCTCTATGTACCCAGTCGATCTAGGCTGCAACCCATGGCGACGAATCGCTTCGAGCATCTGAGCGACGCCCTGCTCCGTCGGTAGGTTCAGCTTCGTGACGTCGGCCAACGCATCGTTCATCACAGTCCGGATATCCGCCACGGACTTCTTGACTGCCTTCGACGACGTCGGGTAGAACCGCCTCTTGATGTTGCCTAGGTCTAGGTCGAACAGATCCGCTATGCGAGTGGCGTCCTCGAACACGGAGGCCAGCTTGAGGCTCTTGGCCATACTCCGCCGCTTGTTACCTACCTTCAGCCGGAGCAGGTAGCTGTAGGCCATCACATTGGCCAACTCGTCGGTGGCTTTCTCCAGGAGCTCCTCGTCCGGGTCTTTCACCCGAGGCCCCGAGGCGAGCCACCTCTTGTTGCTGCGTGCCATATCGGCCGCTACCCGCCACATCCTGGATGCCAGCAACCCGGACCGCCCCACCACTCGCTCGATGTCGCGAACTTGCAGTTTGGCGATAGCCCGCGTGGTTTGTCGCCTAGCCTGAATAGTCGCCCGAGACATACGGCTCCTGATCAAAGGTGGTAGGTGACGCGAACACCGTCGGTATCGTTTGAGGTTTCAGCCCCTCGGCCAGTTTGATCCGGCCACGAGCGATCTTCTTCAGCGTGTCTTCGGCTCGCGTCCTTTGATAGTGGAGACGATGCTGAATCGTGCCGTCCACCGGGTTGAAGTCCACGACGCCACGCGACTCGTACGCGTAGACGCCACTGAGTAACATTGCCGAGAACGCGATCTCCTTCGGCACTGACGTGAGCAGCGTAAGGTCCACATACGGACTGTTCTCCAAGATCTCATCCACCCGCTGCTCGGCCAACGCGATCATCTCGTACAACCGCACCGCGTAGTCCACTGGCTCGTCCTTGTCGCTAACGGCGATCCACTTGTGGAGGTTGTCCATGTTGTAGAACCGCCCGATCGCTTCGCTGTTCGTGTAGCGACCAAAGACCAACGCGGCAGACTTCACGTACTCCGTCGTACGAGGCAAGTGGTAGGTAGTGTCGTTGTACAGCACCTCGACGTAGTACTGGTACTTGGTCACGTCCTCGGGAGCGATGAAGCCACGAGAGTAATGACCAATGCCAGTCACGCCGAACGTGGACCCGTCGGCGAGCATAACCTCTTGGGTGTCCATCCGGATCACGCCGTACGTACTCGAAGGGTTTGACAGCGTGGGGATCTCGTCCGCGTTCACGAACTCGCCCTGGTCTAGCAAGGCGAACCGTAACGTGAACACCTCGACGGGATCTGGCGGATCGGACGACTCCTCCACCGTGTCCCGAGTGATGCGATACGTCTCGGTCTCGGAGACGATCTCAATGACGTACTCGTAGTCTACGTCCTCCTCGCTGTCGAACTCGTAGGTGTACAGTCCGCCGCCCTCCGACACCATATCAGTGCCGTCGGCGACGATGACTTCGAGCGTATCCTTGTTCCGCACCCCGTATGCCCCTAGGGCATCCGACAGCTTGACCGTCTCGGGGAGTGCGTCTGCAGTCCAGTTGAATGAAATCAGCATTAGATGTCAATCGAGATGGGTCGTGGAGAGGTGATGTCGTCGATGCTGCGTTCGTCCTCGTTGATAGCGAAGTCCCGCAGTGCCTGCACTTGAGCATCGGTGAACGGAATGCTGAATGGCTTCGCCACCGCGTTGCCATCACCGTCGTCCCAGATGCAGACGCCACGAAGCTCCGCATCGGAGATAGTCAGCTTCTTCATGTAGATGCCGTAGTCCTCGCCATCGAAGATCTTTACGACACTCGCGGTGGAACGAGCGATTAGCTCCGCCCCGTCCTCGTCGTACACAGTGACGCCCACCGTTCCGACACCATCGGCGATCGGGAGCATTGCTTCCGAGATGATCGTGCTCATGCTATCGTGACCTCACTGCTTTGTGAACTTTATCCATGATATCGAGTACTGAACCCGCTTCCGGATCGTCTTCCGGCGTGGCAAGCAGCGCTGCTTCGTTGCGAGCCTGAATCGCGTCAAGTGCTCCGGTCGTTAGCTCGACCGTCGCTCCGTTCCACACGCTCGACACCGCTGCCGCAACGTTCGTGTTGCCCGTTGTCGAGAGTGTGCGCGTGGCAGTGGCCCACACCGCTGTCGCAACCGCCGAAGCGCTCGCTCCATCCGTGAGTGTACGAGTAGCATTCCCCCACACCGCTGTTGCGTTCTCAGCTGCTGTTGGTGCTGAGCCGCCCGTCGTGATCTGATCCCACATGTCGGCCCGCAACGGATAGATCACGATCTTCGACGAGTCCGTCGGTGCTGTGCTGAACGCTGGCGAGACCGTGAGCGCCTTCGTCGTGCCGTTGTACGCCGTGATGACTCGCGTTTCCTTCGCTGCCGGCCCAGTGTAGACCGTCGCAACGTAGTCCTTGTAGAAGTCATTGACACTTGAGGGGCTGCCAGAACCGCCAAGAATGACATTCGTTGTCGTACCACCAGTCGTCACGCATAAGCCGTTGAATAGCCAGCTTCCTGTCTCGACTATGCTTTGCTCGTGGACGTCCGTCAGATTGTTGAGCGTTGCCGAGCTAATCGTCGAGTTATTCGTCCAGAACGATGAGAAGTTGGTTTGATTGTACGCACCAGACATTGCGCTGCCGACGGTCGCATCTCCGACCCAATAAGTCAGATTCGATTGCGGAATGCCTTGCGGAAGAATGATGTAGGTCGAAGTGTTATCCGGAGCCGTTCGCCAGCTTCGGTTGACGTATGCCTTCTTCGTCGAGCTTCCAATGTAGTCGTAGATCGTGCGAGACTGCCCGGCTCCAGTCCCGCCTGTAATCACGACGAGCGCTTGATTGTAATAATCACTGACGGTAGACGGGCCAGACGATTGAAGAATGATCGTATTAAGCTCTTCGCCTTCGACAACCGACGAGCCTTGAGACGTGCCGCTGTTCAGTGTTGTCTCGCTGCCGCCACCAGCCGCAGTATCCAAGATAAGATCGAGCCGCCCGCCATTGGCCCAATCAGTTTGCAACTCGTTCGTGTCCGAGAGGATCGAATCGACAATCCCATCAATCGTATCGACGCTCGACTGCGAGGACCGTGCGTCGAGTATATTGTCCAATCGGCCACCGTTGGCCCAATCCGTTTGCAGTTCGTTCGTGTCCGCAAGTGCAGACGTAACTTTCGTATCGGTCGCCGGTCCAGCGTGTCGGCCAGGATACACCCGCCAAATGTCGTCCTCTACCACCGAGAGCGTGGCATCGAGCGTCACGATTCCATCGCCGCCATTCGAGATGATTGTCCGTGTGGCGATGTCGCCCAAGTCCGCGCGGGTAATGACCAACTCCATGCCGGTGAAGTCCGACTGAGCGTTCGCACCGTCGAGCGTGATCGTCGTGCCAGTGTCGCCGCCTGTGCCGAATTGACCAGACTCTTGCACGTTCGCCGTTGCGATAACGCCACCCGCAGTCGTCCCGCTGATCTGCGCTGCATTCACTGGCAGATACCCGTCGCCTCGCCATGCGTCGTAGACTGTCGCGGGCAATACCGTGAACTCAACCCACACCTGCTGGAACGTCGCCGTGTGAACCGCCTTCACGATCAACCGCCCTGGCGTACTGGTGTCGGTCGTGCTGAGTGGTATTAGGTACCAGCCATCACCGTCGTCCGTCGGGTCCGTCGTGCTGTTGCGAGCCGCGAATGCTCCGTTGTCCTTCGAGACTTCAAGATAGCCTTCGAGCGTGTTGACGTTGATTGTCTCCGGCGTCTTGCCGTCGTCTGCATCCAAGAACGGACCTACTTGCACCGTAATCGCCGTATCTTCCTTGAGATACTGAGCACTTAGTGCCTGCGAGCTAATCGCCAAGAGAATCAGAATTGATCGAACGAACTTCATTGTCGCCTCCGCTTCGATAGCAGTAGTGAGCGTGGGCCGTTGCCGCCTGCCGGTGCTGTCTCGTGCAACGAAATCCAGCCAGGGATTACGTCGCTCGATACGCCAAGAGTTGGGTTGAACGTTTGAGTGTTTGTGCCTGTGACTACTTTACGTTGATTGGCAACGGACATACCACCGGCACCGTTCGTGCCGGTGGATTCCGTCGTGTGAAGCGTAGACCAGCTGCCATCACTGCTGTCACCATCCCCAGTGATAGTCTGATCCGCTCCACGCTCATTGAACAACACGCCTACCACGCAGTCGCCAGTCGGAATAGAACTAGTAGTAGTAGTTGGCGAAGCAGTTGCTGAGCCCGCTTCTGATGATCCGCCAACATACGAGAGCGTATATCCGCTTGTCGGGACGATCTCCACTAGCGTGGCCAGCGTCATCGTGTTTGCTTGGCCATAGGTTATTGTTATCGTGTCGCCAGTATCGAGCCCGTTCGTCAGTGGGCTGGTGAATACTGCTCCCTCAACGCCTGCATCTGCGGCACCAGGATCATACAGCGGAGATAACCGTCTCGTCCATGTGTTACCATTCGTATCAGTGACAGTCCAGCTGGAATACGCAGTACCATTCGTATTGCTATTGTCCGCCGAGATAACCAGCACACCCCATGAGCCAGTTGCGAAGTTGCCCGATGGCGTGATCGTCGCCGTCGTGGCCGATGTGTTCTCGTACAGCGTACCGCGATCAGTAGTCGTGATCGCAGCTTGTGCTGACAAGCAGACCAGGCTCAGTAGTGCTGCGAGTAAGTATCTCATTCGGGATCCGGGTACTCGAAGTCCTCGCCCGCCCCTCCGACACGCTGCACGTTGATTGTGAACTCGGAGTCCTCGTTCAATATGGTAGGGTCGGGGAACGTGACGTCCTTCGACGAATAGCCATGCACATTGACAACGCATGCCGCGTCCTCGTCGTCGCATCGCTCTACTATAGTTTCGTCAAAGTACGTCGTGTTATCGATGAAGATGAAAATGTCGTAATGCCCGTAGTTGTAAGCAGCTTGCATCGCACCGACGATTGGGCAGAGAATCAATGCTTCCCATCTGCCAAGCGGCGTGACTTCCGCCTTCATGCGTCCGCCTTGCACGAAGTCGAACACCGCTTCACCCTTCGTTCCGCCGCCTGGATCAATCGTGATCGCTCGGAAGATCCACTCGACCGACTGCCGTTCCTCGACGACGACCATCTTCTTAATCCAATGCATGAAGCAATCAGACACAGTGATGTGGTCGCAGTGGTTTACTCCCGGCGCGTAGAACACTCGATTTGCAACACCGAACATGCAGCGGCTAATCTGAATGTTGCCGACCGGCCAGTCGCCGCCGTTCACTTGATAGAACTTCACTAGATCGCATGTCATATGCTCGACGCCTAGTTCGTCCGTGCCGAGTCCGCTGCCGCCAGGGACAGAGATACCTTCGATGCCGATGTCCTCCATCACGAATGCGCCCGAACGAACGTCTAGCACTGTCCCGCCTGGCGCTCCATTCCATATGAGGATTGTCACTGGCCTGTCGTCGCCCGTATCCCAATTGCCGTTGTTGCGTACTTGATCCGGCATTCCGTTACCGCGCAGGCTCCACCCTGGGCTGTGCGAACCAATTACCATCGTCGATGAGACAAAGTACATGCCCGCCGGCAATCGCTTGCCCTTTCGCATCCACTCGACTATAGCCGGACCGTTATCAACGCTGGTGTTGTCCCGCACCAATGCGGGCACGGTCGTCGGAGCGATCAGCTCCAGATTGATAGCACCCATCGAAGCGATCAACGCACAAGCGAAGATCATCATCGCGGGGACGGCAAGATGTTTTGGTCGTTGCATGTTATCCTCTGTAAGCAAAACAGCGGCCCAAGCGCGGGGACACCTGAGCCGCTGCTCTTGCAATCAAGCCTTCGCAGCTTGACCTTCTCTTCGTACCTAACGCTTAGCCGGTGGATCGTAGATCACACGGTTAGCGGTTCCAGTATCCTCGTACACTATCACTAGCTGCAACCCTGCCCCCTCGCAGGCATCCTGCGCGTCGAGCAAGTTTTCTCCACCACATGCGTAGATCACTTCCTCCTCGTCGCCTTCCGGCTCCGGAGTAGGTAGTGGCTCGTCATCTGGGGATGGCACATCTGGACCAGGCGTCGGTTCAGGTAGTGGCTCCGGTTCCGGCTCGGGTGCCGGATCTGGTTTAGGCGTAGGCTGATCGCATATCAAGATTAGGCCCGCTCCGCTGGAGCCAGCTTTCTTCTTGAGGTACGAAGCCTTACCTACTGCTGACATCCAGTCCTCGCAGTTAGCTACTTCCCAGACGACCCGCTTGTGCGGACCGCGAGCTTGGTAGACGTCGATCTTGACGCCATTACGCTCATGGTTCGCTCGCACGTAGCCGCCGATCAGCTTACCTACGAATACGTTGAGCTCAGCTGGGTCGTCGGGCAGCGGCGAGACAGGTGGGCTCGGCTCTGGCGTAGGCACGTCATCGGGCTCGTCGGGTAGCGGAGCAGGGTCTGGCTGCGGTGCCGGTGCCGGCTCGTCCGGCGAGGGTTGCGGCACGTCATCCTCTTCGTCCCACGGCCACCAATTCTCGGCTGGGGCTGAAGCGAAACGCACTCGGGCTCTGGTACTGGTGGCTCCGCCATGACTACCATGGCTGCCCGCACTAGCGTGGGCTCGGTCTCTGAGCCTGCACTTACCGATGGCTCCTTCCGCTGTGACCACTAGGGCCAAAGCAGAGATCATCGATACTGCTATGATGAATTTTCGCACTGGAAAATCCTCGGGGTGTTTGTGGACGGGAACGGACGCTACTTCAACATCCCCTCGATCGCGTCGAGGACGGAGTTGAACGCAAACGCCAACATCGGGTTGATCTTCTCGAGGTGTGGCGTAGCGAACTCTTGCAGAGCGTTGATCGCTGCGACCAGAAGCTTCTTGAACGGCACTGGGATGTCCAGCGTTCCAAGATTCTCCAGACCCTTAACTAGGTCCTTGGCTTGAGTCTGCTCGTGCGAAGGCATTGCCTGCAAAATTCTCTCGGCTGCTTTCATTGGTGGATCACCTCCTTCGGTGGGTTAGTAAGGTCAAACTGAACTACTCGACTCGGTGAATCTATGTTCGCTACTGCATATCGGCGGCCATCGAACGCACTTAGGATGCGAACGGAAATAGCCACTGCTTTCTTCTTGCCGTCCTTGCACAGGATGATGCAGTTAATCTTGGTCACCTTGCCGCTGGACTTAGGGTCGGCCATGGACTTCACGTAAACTTCCCTGTGCTTGGCGATCAATGCTCCGTCGTCCATTAACGCCTCAACGCCTATCTCCTTCATCTCTTCCAGCGTCCAGCCGGTCAACCGCTCCAACGCTTTGTTCCACTCTATGACCTCATGGTCCTCGTCCATGATGCAGAGGCCATAGTTCGTATCGTCTAAGACGCACGACACTATCCGATAAAACTCTCGCTGCCTGACCCCTTCGACGTGCGACATGTAGGCTCCAAGCAGAGCCAAGATGCACGCCCCGCTCATCGCTACAAACGCCGCCACGCCTCTAATCTTTTGGGGGATCATTGCTGTCACTGATGGCCAATATTCTTCTAACGAGGTTAGTAATATCCCGCATCTTGATCGCACGGACACCCACCAGCATGCCGCAGGCGACGACCTTCCAGGGATTGTTCTTTCCTCCCAAGTATTCATACCCTACCATGCCGAGACCTGAGCCCAATCCCCCGTATAGTAATATGGTGCCGATGATCGTTCTGAACCGCAGTGGCTTGTCTTCCAGCAAGACCACGGCTAGCCCACTCAACGCGGCTGCTATGTAAGTAACCGCGAATGTTAATTCCGGCGACCATTCCATCACTCACTCTAGGGCTGATCTGTTGTAGGTCCAGCTATCCCACAGATAGTCAAGCAACTTGCCAATAATCCATCCGGCCAAGATCATCAAGATCAAGCTAAGCGTAATGAACCCTTTGACCTCCGGATCCTTGCTCACTTCGTGGACCAACCAACTTCGATCCTTGGCGTAGTCCTTGCCACCACCCACCACATAATCAGTCAGTTTCTCTTCTGCCACGGACACCATGGTCCGGCGTTCTGTTGGCGTCGTCGCCCGAGCTACTAGCCAGTCTTGGTCTAGCTTATCGCAGATCGCCGCTCGCTGGTTATCCGTTATGATTTTCACCAACCCACCCCGCAACTGAACCTAATGCCGAGCGAGGGTCCGTAGGAGTAAACTGGTTGGGAGTAGTACACAGACTGCGAGTAGTAGACCGGCTGCGAGTAGTACACAGGTTGCGAATACACAGGCTGCGAGTAGTAAACAGACTGTGAGTACGCAGGTTGTGAATAGTACGTCGATTGGGAATAGTAAGGCTGCGAGTACGTAGCTCCTCCGCCGCACCCTCCCGGACCGCACTGCGCGTAGCCCACGCTCGCCATGAAAGCCAACACCAACGCCACCGCTAATAGACATGCGAACCTCATGATCACCTCCTCAGTTACACGTAGCACACCCGGTCATCCCGCCAGTCGGCACAAATCCGCTGGCACGAACTGTTCTCCATCGCGACGCAGCAGTGGACTCTCGCATCCCCTTGGTGCCTCCGCCGCAGCTATGTCGCATCGGGTCGTCGTACTCCCCGCATTGATTGCACACTCGGAAGGCTGGGCCTTCGCATCGGTGGTTGCAGCTAGTGGGCCCACCGCAGATCGTACACATGCCGTTGTCCTGGTATCGATCCCCGCGACACCCAACGCAGCCGCCCAACAAAGCCTCACCCCGTAGTACCTCCGCTCGGCGTTCAGGGTTGTCCGGCAGGGCCTGCGCCTCAATGGCCTGCATGGCCACTGCGTCGCCGAACGGGTTGGCTTGGACGGTTACTTCCCCTGGACCTTGCATGCTGGCATACACGACCCTAGGGCCACTGCCAGAGTACAATGGGCTCTGCTTAACGTAGTACTGCGGAGCGGCGAGTTCGGCCACACCCGCGAACCGACCCTCGCCGCAGTCTCCGCAGCCAGGCCCCGTCCGAGGCTCTACGCTAATACCTATTTTGTTGTAGCTCCATATCGGAGCCGACTCGATCTTATTGATGAAGCTCTGTGCGTCATGCGACAGAAGACTGTTCAGGCTCTGCTTGTGGCCCCAGTCCGATGTCAGCAGTACGCAGTGCGGAACCATACGACAACCCCACTTAGCGATCTCTGCTTGACTCAGAGAGTCTCTGTCTATGATCCCGATGGCGTACTTCGAGCCTATCGCGTCTATGACCTCTCGGCTGAGCAGCACCTCCCGCTTGAACTTCTGACACGGAGCGCACCACGACGCCGTGAAGTAGAGAATCACATTCTTATTCTCGCGGGCAGCCCAGGACTTTGTAGTCGCGATCGAGTTTGTATATGTCAATACCTTCGAGTCGTCGGTAGCCTCGACCTGCTCTTCCACCCTGGGCTTCGGCTTCGGCGTGTGCTCGGGGCAGTCCTTGCATGCACACTTGCCCTTCTCGCAGGTACAGACCCCAGTGTTTGCGCAGTCGCAGTACTGTGGCGACATGTCCGACGCACCCCAGTCCCGCTCCAAGTTTGTGACGCGACGCTCCAGCGCAGTCAGCCCATCATGGTACTTCCGGTGCTCTACTTCCATAGTGGTCAGCCGGTGGTTCAGCTGGGCGAAGTGATCGCCGATCGCCATCTTGCCATCGCCACCACAGACGCGGCACTGTGTGAGCCCATCCCCGCTGCGGCCAGTGCCGTTGCAGTTAGCGCATACGTCGCCTGGTTGCGGCGTTGGGATATCTGGTCCTGGGATAGGCGACCCTATCTCGACCGTATTGCCAACGGCGTCCGCTGCGTTTGCTTTGCCACGCTCTACCTCGAACTGCGCTAATGCTGCATCCCCGAGGAGACCGCATAGCAAGAACATGTAGATGATCTTCATGCTAAACAATCCCTTGTGTGTCGAAGTCGTACAACTCCTGAGTGAAACCCTTGATCGGCGAGAAGGCGTACGAGTCCTGCTCTCCGAGTTGCTTGTCAACGTCATCCTGGTGCGTTCTCCACGAGCACCCCATGACTGCTTGATCGTTAATCTTTGGGTACGGTCCGCTCACGGACTGACCCCACGAGTTGAATTGGTACAAGTATCCTACGCCAGACTCTGTCCAGCCCACGCCGAGGTACACCATCTGGTGCGGCCAGCTGCCGTTGCGACGAATGAAGCCTTCGCTGTCTCGATCGCCCTCGTATCCTACTCCGCTCGCGACAGTCACTGGGCAGCCGGCACTGATCGCCGCAGCCGCCTCGTCGAAGCTCCGCACGAGCGTAACGTCCATCACTGGGTACTGCCGAGCGATGTCGTCTAGTTTGTTCTTGTCTTGCTGCCCTCCGCAGCCGTAGTAGCCCCACTCTTTTGCTTTACGCTGATCGTAGCGAGTCAGGTCGTGCTCCGCGACTCCGGTCTCCTTCGAGTAGTCCTTGCGTAGCAGCACACCGTACTTGCTGACCCAGTCGGCAGCCCAAGAGCCAGCCGCCCCATCTGAGTTATAGTCCATCTGAGGACCGCCATGCACTTCTACTCGGCAGCCTCCGTAGATTGCTTCCGTCGCCGCTCGACCAGGCCAGGTGATCTCGCCCTTGGCCGCCATGTTCCATAACAAACACGTACACGCTAACTCGGCACCCCACGACACGCAGTCGCCGATGCCTTGTGCTTCCCGCTTCCAGCTGGGGTCTACTCTGTCCTTCGCTTCCCAGAGGCGAACCTCTGTCCCTCGCTTCAGTTGGCGCACCATCCGATCAGGGACGTGCTTGACTGCCATCTGAGCCTGGAAGAACTCTTGGTAGTGTCGGTCGGGGATCCGACCAAATAGCTGCTTCGTCATAGCGCCTTCGCATACCCAGCGTTGATTTGTCTTCGTCCCAGCGTCGTCTTGTATGGTTCGACTAACGCGTCCGCGAGCACTCGCTCTAGTGTAAGTAGCCTAGACACGTTGGCCACTTCCTTCCCTCGCCCTCGCGTGGTGAAAGCTGCGTCTAGGTTTATGATCAAGGTGCAGTCCTGGCCGTTGGCCATGCGTTGTAAGTTGTTTCGGGATACCTTGCCGCCCCGCTGGTCGAGCTCGGGAGCCCAACACCCGCGAGGGTTGGTCGGGTCGTTGAGGTCTACGAGCCTCACGGATATCGTGAACGTCACCCGTTCGTTGCGTACTGGCGAGCCATCTACTTTCGCTCCGGGAGCACTGAGGGTTAGCGTGGTTTGAAAGATGAACGTATCACCGTCGTGCACCGAGATAATCTTCCCCGGCACTCGCAGCTGAGCTCCGTAGCACACCGCGTTCAGCACCAATAGGATCTTCAGCACCAGCAGCATGAAGTAGCCGCGTTTGGTGAGCCCTATCTTCATAACGTCCGAAGCCCTTCTGCTACTTCTCGGAACATGGCAGCCGCCGACGCTCGGCGAGCATCATCGAGTTGCCCTGGGTCTTTCAGTCGTCGTACGCTCATCTCTTGAGAGATGAGCACTTCGGTGCGAGGAAATCTGGTGGACAATGGGGTGGTGTTCGCAAGAAAGCGATGTCGTTGTAACCGAGCAAACGCCTTCCCCAGCCCGTTCGCCGTTTGTATCCGCTCTTCCTGAGTGCCATTGTACACCAGCGACTCAGCCATCTGAGCATACATGGCAGCCAGGATGGATGCTTCGTCCGAGGTGCAGCCTTCGCTCTTGAATGAGGAGGCAACTGTCGCGGAAAACGAGGTCGGCGTAGGAACTGGGGTCGGCGTAGGCGTCGGCGGTCCTGGAGGTAATGGACCAGGCGAGGGTACGCTACGGAGGAACAGCCACACTGCTCCACCGACGAGCACTGCCGTCATCAACATCACAAAGAGCATCCCAACGCAACCTATCGCCAGCGTGGAATTCTCGATCTTTCGGGGCTCGGTCATGGGCGAGCTACTAGCTCCTTGAACTTCCGGTCCACGAAGTCTACGACTCGTTGGCGGACCTGGTTTTTGAATAACTCGTCCGTGTAAGCCGGACCCCAAAAGTTAACATCCGTCAACAACTCATCCGCAAAGTGGTGGGCAAGAATCTGGCATATGCGGTTGATGTCTTGCGCGTCACCACCTTCGGAAGTATACACTGCGACGAGGAGCCGAGGCATTCGTCGCAGATCAATTGTCCTCGCTGCCTTGTCAAGCAGTTCAGACAATTCGCCGTCCAATCCGTTTGTGAGCGGAACGGATTGAACGGTTAGCTGGGGCGGGTATCCGCGTCCACCTCGTCGATCTGGTCGGCTTCGCCGAGGTCCTGCGGTGCCGGCGTCGGCGGACTGTAATTGTCCACCTGCACGTAGCTCTCCGCGAACGGATCGGTGACCGTACCATCCGAGTACGTGTACCGAGCTTCGCGACCTACGGTCTTATCGACCTCGGCCCAAAACTCTGGCAACGGCGGTTGCTCTTCCCCGGTCGTCGGATCGAACGCGACTTCGGTCCAGGGCAGGATCTCCACCCCGTCTTCCGTCACGCGAAGCTCTTGCTTCACCACTCGCAACCCGTTAGGGTCGTTCGGCACTGGCACGGGAGCCATGTGCTGGCGGTTCTTGATGAAATGCGCCATGCCTTCAGTCCTTTCGTCTATTGCCTCGGTCGGCCCGAGTCGCCGTGGCGGTCGCCCGCCCAAAGTAAGGTGCGTAAGTAACTCGCGAATCTCGTTGATCGCCTCGGATTGGTCTCGGAGCTCTCGCAGGATTCTAAGTTCTTGTCCCATAGTAATAACGTTTAGTCGCCGAGCGGCGATCTGTCTAAATTAAATATCATCGGGACCTTCAGAGAACTGCTCCGCCTGCGTAACAGGCACGTTGAGTTTCTCCAACATGGCTTGGATGTCCACCTGCCCAGCGATCTGCTCACCGAAGACTGGATCCGTCATCAGGGCAGTGAAGATCGTGGAGAACAACGCTCGGTCATCTGGCGACAACTTACCCAAGAGCAACCGGCACGCTCCCGGCTTGCCCCAGTTACTGCGGTTGAACGGCTCGAGAATATGCGTCGTCACTGCCTGCGTGATCCGCTTGTGCCGCTCAAGGTTAATAATGATCGCTACGTCGGCATGGGCCTCCGCCTCCGCCTTTGTCCCGAACGTGCCCTCGGTCGTGGCTCGCTCGGGGATGCCGAACGCTCGCAGCTTCAGGGCATCGAGGTACTTGAGGCGTACCACGAAGCTCGGCTGCAAGCCACCACCGTCGGTCACCCGCTCCATCTTCCAGGCGGACTCGGCAATCTCTCCGGTCTCTGGGTCGGTGTCCACTGGCGTGGCCCCATAGCCTGCTGATTTGTACGCTTCGCCCAGCCGCCTAGCCAGTTCGGCGTGGTCGATCTTGGGCCCACCGTCCGTAATCGCCGTCGAACCGACTGGGTACTGGATCCAAGTGAAACCACCCGCGACCTTATCGTCGTATCGTTGAGCACCCGAATCGCACGCGTTCCACTTCTGCCAACTCTCTTGCGGGACTCGAAGCAACGGATCACCTAGATCCCCGTAGCCCTCGTCGTCGAAGTTCACCCACAACACATGGTCCTTGTCGATTATCTCCTTCTTGCCGTTGCGGTCCGTGTTCTCGACGCCGAGGAAGTCACCGGTCTTATCGTCTACCAGGATATCGGTCAGGCAGGTCCGCAAGGACTTAATCCCAGTGAGCACCTGACGACGAGACTTGCCGCCCTTGAAGTCCACATCCTCGATGTCGTACCGCGTCTCGAAGGATCGCCACCCGTCCTTGAGCAGTCCCCTGAAAGAGGATCTGATAATGTACTCCTTGTACGGTTCCAGCTGGGCCCAAGTGAAGTCGCAGATGTCTGCGTCTTGCCCCTCGATGGTCCAGGGTTGCTGCATCAGCATAGCGACGATCACGTCCACCGCGAGTTTGATCGTCGGGTCGCGGAGCATGAGATTGAAGTCTCTGTCCGAGAGCCGAGCGGTATGCGGCAGTGTGGCACCGCCTACGCCACGGCCACCCCAGCCGTTGCTGCTGACGACCACTTGTCTGCCGGACTTGAATTCCTTGGCCATCGTTCACCTAGTTTCCGATAACTACCAGTCGGTTGCCGCTGAGGTCCACTGGTATGGGGAAGTACTTGTAGATTGGGTAACCGAGTGCGTCGGTCGCGTGCCCGCTGTCGTGCCTTTGCCCTGGTTCAGCCGGCACCGGGTTGCCGTAAGGATCCAGAGCTCGGTTCTCCAGATCGTCTATGAGGTGCGTCACTCGGTGATCGATCCAGAGCCTAGTCTCGCCTTTGGCGTTGCGGAGCATAGCGTTGACCGAGGCCACGCGGTCCTGCACGCCTGGATTGCTCTTGTCGTAGCGGACCCTAGCATTGAACCGCGTATCGCTGAGTATTTGTCGGTAGTCTGTCTTGCTCGCTGCCGTCTTGCGAGCTCGGCTGGATGCGTCACCAGTGAATAACCAGCCGCCCTTGTGCGTGGTGCCGTATCTGTTCCATAGGTGGTCGAGCGTCTCTTGCGTCGTAGTGTTCCGAAGCCAAATCTCATCAAAGACTTCTACTCCTCGCCCCGCTGGGGTATCGACGAACTGCATCAGCACCCACGCCATCGGATCGACGTTGAAGTCGCTGCCCACCAGGATCAGCTTCCTCGGGTCGTAGGTGCAGGCTTTCTTATTGTGCGGACCGAACGCGTAGTAGCACTTGCCTCCCGCGTCTACCCAGTTGCCACCTATTTGTTCGTTAAAATCTTTTGTATCAAGCTGAGCTCGGAGAGCCTCGATTTCCGCCGGGTCAGCAACGTCCCACGATGGCCAGGTGTAAGACTCGTACCCACCCTCTCCGCGTAGGCCCATCTCGTAGGCTTGCTTGAACTCGCGGGCACCAGGTCCAAAACGCTTAGGTACTCCGATTCGCCAACACCAACCTTGACGAGCAGCAAGTGCTGGCCGGATGCTGCGGTCATACACGCCAGGCCTTTGATCACTAGACTCATCGATCACACCTCCGTCCCACTCTGCTCCCTCGACACGAGCCGGTTTGTCGAGGCCCACTACGTACAGCTTGCTCCCAAAGATAGTCTCTATCTCCATGCGAGACTCGGATGGCGGTTTGGCGAGCCACTCTTTTGGGACTAAGTTTAATATCTGGTCCCACGCCACTAAACGAGCTTGCGCATATGTAGGTAAAGCAAAGAAATACTTCGGGTCGGGCCATGGCTTCTCCACTGGCAAGTACGCCACTATCCTTCGTCGCGACATAGTGGTCTTGCCGCTGAACCGACCGCAGCACAACACCACCGTTCGGGACTGGCTACGCCATGCCCGCGACTGCTTGGCGTGCGGCCGGAGTCGTTCCCATTGCCTTGCTGGTAGTAGAGCCTTCGCCGCCATCAGTCCTCAAAGCCACCTGGATTGATGTCCTCTTCGCCCATGCTCGTGAACAAGAATATCTCATGGGCGTCGGTGTCTCGCGAGCCAGGAGCAAAGGTCTCTAAGGTATGCCCAGCCGCGTGCCGGAACATCCGAGTGCCGTCGTCCTCCCTGCCTTCTTCCGCGAAGCCCAGCTTCTTGAACTTCTTGAGGGACTTATTAAACTCGGTTACGCTCGTGCCCTTCCACGTGGAGCCATCTGCGGAGTGCTTGGCTCCCTTCGGCATGGCCGCATGCAGCTGCTTCGTAGTGGGCCCGTCTACTGCTCCTGCTCCGCCGCCCTCGCCTCCGCAGGAGTTGTCGATCCCTCCGCCTTTGCCCGTAGCACAAAAGCCCAGCTTCAGCGTCTCCGGTGCTCCGTACCCAGGGTCACCAGGGAACAACCACTTAACTTTCTTGCTCATGCGACCTCCACTTCAGGAACAGAATCCAGCATCGCCGTCACAGCTTTGTTCAGCCGCTCCGGAGTAAGTTGTGTCTTCGCCACTGCGTCCACAGTCAACAACTTCTGTCGCAGATCCTTGGCCAGATCTATAACGAAGTCATCCGGCGAGACGCCCATCTTCAGCAGCTGCAATCCGTGACCGTCGTGCCGCAGCTTGTGGTCGATTAGCTCGCATGTCTCGGTGACCAGAGCATGCACTATGCTCACGTCTACCGAGCGACCAGACTCCTCGACCCGCTTGGCCGCTACTGTCATGTCGCGCACTTGGTTCAGGCTCTCGATCAAGTACTGCGTAGCGAAGTGCATGATCCGCATTCGCTGCTCAGTGTTCGTGACTGTCTTCGCATGCTCGCTGGCCGCCTCGTACTGAGCAGCCGCTCGCCCACAGATGTCGTGCATCATAGTGAGCTCATCCCGCAAGGATAGTATGTCCCTGGCGTGCCGCTGAAGAGTATCCAGCCGCTCGCGGAAGGCTTCGCTCAAGTATGATGCGTAACGACTCACCGCTTCCTCCAAGACCTACGCCATTGCTTCAGCTTACGCTTCAGCTTCGCCTTCCGACGATCGCACCCGCACCAGCTTCGCTTCTTGCGGTTCTTACGCTTAGCCATCTACCACCGCAGCAATGGAGCTATCTGTTTCTTCCAGTGTTCCCTATTTGCGTCACAAATCTCTGCAAGCGCGTCCACTGGCAGTGACCAGTCAACGCCTGACTCCTCAAGCAGCCAACGCATCGCAATCTCTGCATCGATTTTCGATCCGTAGCCGATCATAACTGCTAGCTCTACGTTGCGACTCCACTTTGCCTTAGGAGCGGCGACTAACCATGCTGGCGGGTGGTCCAAATCGCACAACGTTCCACACGACACTCTTAGCCGTAGCTGTTGCATAACATCGCTGCTACAAATCCGCCCATGATCGCCGCCCCGACGAGGAGCAGCAGTAGGGCGAACCACTTTGCGTCACTTGGTTTTCTTTCGTCCGGCACTGGGTCCTCGCTTCCCTAGCTTCGTGATCTGTAGGTCGCTGCCTTTGACCACGAATCTGTTTGGCTTCTTGGCTTTCTTCTTTTTGCTCATAGTAGTGTCACCTGTACGAAATTGGTACCGTCCTCTTGGTATGTTCCCGTCACCTTGAACTGACTGCCACGAGGCAGCAAGACCTCCGCCTCGCCCCAGTCTAGGAACAAGGCTCGTTTGCCCTTGGGCACGGTAATCTGCATCCGGATCGTCTTTCCGAACTGCTTGGCTACACCCGGATCTAGCGTCGTGCTCGTGTATCCATGGTCCACGAACTGATCGCCTGGCTTCAGTTTCGAGAACACGCTCAGCCCACCGTCGTCAATGCCTCGCACCACTTTGATCTCAGAGCTCAGTGGCGGGGCTTTCGCAAACGCTTTGTCCAGCTTGTTGATCTCGGTGTCCACCCCAATGCCCAAGTAGTCCTTGGGCTGTGGCTTCTCCCATGTCTCCAACTTTGATTTTCGAAGGTACTCGTTCATCTGTTCATGGCCGTCCTCCGAGTACCAACTGACCGCATCATCCACGGAGCTTGTCTTGGTGTACCTCTTCTGCTCCTGAATTAGCTCCTTGCAGCACGGATGGAATCCCTTGTCGAACGTGCCGACCTTTGCTTTCTCCTTCGGCGGCTCGTCGTCGGCGATCACCTGCTTGCTCTTAAAGTCGATCTCGCGGTTAATCTCCGCTCGGAGTTTCTTCAGCGAGCTCAGCGTCTCTCCCTCGACCGCCTCGCCTGCCTTGACCTTCTTGATCTTGGCCTTGACTGCGTCGCGGTCCGCTTCCAGCTTGGCTATTTCCTTCAGCAGCTTCGTCGAACCTTTGGCTGCACCCGCGACAGCCTTCGCTGCCTTCGGTCCGCCCTTCCCGCACGTGGGGTCAACGCCACCGCCTTTACCAGTTGGGCAGAACGCGAGCTCCAACCCTTCCGGCAGCACCACCGTAGCGTCACGAGCCACGAGGTCCTCCTCGGCGAGGGACACGATCTCGATGTCCTGCATCTGGAACTTGTCTCGGCTTAGTATCTCGTCGATGCTTAATTCTTTCATATCTCCCCGCGTCTCTCTGGCCAACGCCAGCATCTCGGTGCCTAGCTGACCAGCTGGCAGTCCTACGTAATGATCCGGCAATACTTCCGCGTCTATGACTGTGACCACTCCGTGCCCTGGGTGATTAATCTCGTACTTCGCCAACACCTTCATCTTCGTGTCCCGAGGCAACAAGAACTCCCGCTCGTAGCCCGAGCCTGGCCCGCCATCCACACTGACATAAGCACCGCGATTGCCCTTCGGCACCTTAAGATTTATCTTCGTGGCTCCGTTGCCGTACCCAGGTTCTTTCTTCGTGGCGATCGATGTGCTCACGTACCCGCGCTCTAAGAACACATCGCCGACCTCCAGCTTTCCTACGACGTTGCCCATCTTACCCGCGTTGCGATGCAGCAGCAAGTCCTCTTTCAGTGGTGGCGATTTGCGAAGAGCCTCATCAATCCGGATCACCCTGTCGAGGACGTCCGCCTTGACTACGTTGTGTCGTAGGTTGCCGTTAATAGTTTTGTAGCCCGACGAGCAGTAGCTGCCAAGCGCTTGCCGCTCTTGGAGAGTCAGGTTCTTCACCCACTCACTGTAGTTCTCTTTTGCCCATTCCTGATGTCCGCCATCTTTGAAGTTCTTCGGGCCACCAGGCAGGTACGAGCCATCTTCCGCGATGTAATGTGAGATCCCCTTGAGTGGCTTGGCCGGACTCGGCGGTGGCGGGGTCGGTGCTACTGGTGTCAAACCTTTCGGAGCAGACGGTGGTGGTGGTAGCGGAGGCTTGCCGATAAACTGCGAAGTCGTGCCAGGCTTGCTCGTGACGACGCCCATCAGTTTGTCGCTGGCCTGCTTCTCGAAGGCTTTAGCTTTCGCGTTGAGCAGCTTACGCTGCTTCTTCAGGGCACTCAACCCCTTCGTGGTGCCCGTAGCTTTGATTGCCGCGATCTTGGCCGCCACTCCCTTGGCTTCCGCCTTTGCCACCTTCGCCGACAGACGCAACGCATCTACTTCAGCCTTGAGCTCGGGCGTCATGGCGACGGAGTTTAACCCACCGCTGCCTCCGCGTCCGCCTCCCGGCGAGCAGCTATTGTCGATGCCTCCGCCTTTGCCCGTAGGACAGAACGCCAAGGACAGACCCACAGGCAAGTACGAGAACTCGATGCCGTGCTCGGCGTCCTTCATAGCCGCGTTGATTACTTCCTCCACCTGGTCCTCGGGGAACTCGTCCGCGAACTCTGCCTGCCCAGTCATGATCCCAGTGAAGTGGACCCACGAGTTGCCGTCCTCGTCCTCGCCAGTGCCGCGTGCCTGGAAGCGTAACCGCGTCTCTTCCTGATCGACGCCCAATAACTTTTGTGTCACGTCGAAGTGCGTAGCCTTGAACGCATCCCACGTGTATAGGTTGCCCTCGTTATCGACCATGCCCCTGAGCGTATCGACCGTACCGCCCTCGGTCAACCCCGCGTCGAACTTGGCTCGGATCTTGGCGAGCACTTGCGACATACTCGGGTTGACGTGGATCTTGACCTCTTGGCCGTTGTCGAGCTCGATCGTCTCGTGGCCGGAGGATGCCTTCCCGCAGGTAGGATCGATGCCACCGCCTTTACCAGTAGCACAAAACGCGAGCTCCAGCCCAGCAGGCAAGAAGCTTAGGGCGAGCTCCTTCGCCTCCTCGACGAGGTTCTTGTACCGCTGGGTCAGCGTAGTAATCACTGCGTCCGGCACTACGTCCCCAAGCAAGTACGTCAATCTAGCATGCGGGTCTGCCCCCATCCGAGACCGGAGCGTGTTGATTTGTGCAGCCAGATCCTTGTCTGACAGGCTGCCAAACACTTGGTGGGCGGATGCGTTGCTTCCGCCATGCCGCATGCTATCGAGCTCGCCCACTGAATTTCCGAAAGCCTTGCCCTTCGGCGAGCCCATTGCTCGAAACGCTAGGGCTCCTCCGTTGTCCAACCGGAGCACTTTGCCACTACTGGTCACGCCGATGTTGTCGTGTTCCAGCCCTGCGACATCCCAGTTCGCCAGCCACGCATCGACCACGAAGTTCTTGGATACTTCCTCTATTGCCTTCTGGCGAGTGTAACCTTGTAGGTCTCCGAGGGTCTTGACCTTCTCGAACTTGTTGAACACCGCAGCCTTGCCCTCGTACTCGCCGAGCTTCGTCTCGGGCACGGAGCCAGGGGCGAACGCTTCGTAGAGCTTGTTCGCCGCGTACTCGTTCTTGACGTTCGCTTCCTTGCCTCCGTAGGTCTTCATCACGTAGTCGCCATCGCCTTCGATGCGGACCTTCTTGGCTCCGGTGCTGCCGCCTATGTTCGAGTCCAGGACCTTAATCTTGCCTACAGCCTCGGGCACGTCCGCTCCGCTAGCGATCTTGGCATCGGCTATCTGCTTGTTCAGCTTCGCTCGCAGCTTCTTCGTTGCCGCTGTGACACCACCCGCTGCTCGCTCCTTCGCTACCTGCGCCATGAGGTTCGCTTGCTGCACGTAGAGCGAAGCTAGCTGACCGGAGCCTCCGGAGGACGACGAGCAACTGTTGTCGATTCCGCCGCCTTTACCCGTAGGACAGAACGCGAGCATCAACCCTTCGGGCATCGGGGAGTCTAGCTCGATGCTCGCCGCTACCTGACCAGTACTTACGCTCTCTCGCTTGCCGAGCGTAGCATACATGAACTCCTCTATCTCCGGCAGCAGCCGCTTGCCGCTGGTGCCGTAGTTCGGGTGCGTTATGGCAGCGAACGACTCAGCGTAGTACTCCTTAATGTTGCTCGTTCCGTACTCGGTGAGAGTCTTGGCCGCGTCTTTGCTCTTCTTCCACCGCTTCTGATGGGCCTCGTCTTTGCAGAGCTTCATCTTCTTGCCCACTATATCCAGGAACTCGCTGCGTTGCTGCTGCGAGAGTGCCTTGTACCAAATCCGATGCCCGAACTCATGCCTGATGACACTCTGCATCCTGCCACCGCCGATCGTCCAGTGACCGGCTCCTACCCCTGGCGTCGGGGTTTCGGCAATTGGCAAATGCGACATCACCCCGATGTTGTTGTTCAGAGCCCAGTAGGTGCCGATCGCCGAGCCACCGTTCACGCCATGCCCAGCTTGGCCACTGGACTTCACGTCCGTTACGCGGAACTCGTTTGCTTGGAACGAAAACGTGTGGACCTTGATCTCGCCCTTCAGATGCTTGTCCACTAACTCGAACTCGTTCGCCGCTCTGTTGATCTCGTTGGCGTAGACCTGAGCTACTTCGACTATGCGAGACTTGTCTACGCTGCCGCCCTTGGTGAGCGTAGTAGACAACTCGTCCTTGAGGTACTTACTCGCTTCCGCCATCGAGTTGAACTCAACTGCTTCGGGGCGAGTGCCCTTGGCTCCGAAGGATTTCTTCGGTCCGGCAGGCGGAGCAGGTGGTGCGTCCGGCGGCGAGGCAGGCTTGGGCGGAGCAGGCTTCTTGCCCTTCGGCGGAGTCTTCGGTGGCAGAGGCTTGCCGGCGAGCTTCGCTTCGAGCTCTGCGATCTTGCTGTTAATCTGTGAGCGTAGCTTCTTCGTGGCACTAGTCGCGACACCCTTCGGCGAGAGCTTCCGCTCCTCGGCTGCCTTCTTCTGGATCTCTTCCCGCTTCGCGTAGAGCTCGGTGAGCTCCTTCTGTATCGCGAAGGCATCGCCGTCCCCAGCACTCGCCGCCGAGCCTCCCGGCGAGCACGTAGGATCTATGCCTCCGCCTTTGCCAGTCGGACAGAATGCGAGCTCTAGTCCAGCAGGTAGCATCTATTCTTCCTCGCGGCGACGATCCAACAACGCTTCGTCAGATAGATCCGGGTCTAGCTGAAACGTAATCGGCTCTTCCTCTTGGTAGTCCACTTGTGACGGATCCGGCTCGAGGTGCAGATCATGCCCATCGCAGATCTCTTCCGGTATCCCCTCGGGGAACGCACCGCACACGTGGACCTCACTGGCCTCTGTCCCGTCCGGCTGCTCGACGCCCTCGTAGTGTATGCAGCCCCGTACCCAGCATCTGCATTTAGCCAACATCTACCTATTCCTTCTGCCTAGTCGCACCACGACCCACACCACCGCTATCGCAGTGATGGCGAGCAGCGAGACAATAACTACTCCCGACCCATCGAACGCTTCCAACAAGTTTGTCAACATATGATCTACCAAACGAAGTGCGCGACCCATGCTACGAAGCGCTTCATGATCCGCTGAACCTTGGCCCATAAGGATTGTCGTAGCATGCCGTACTTGTGAGTAAGTTCTTCGCGAGACTTATCAGAGCAGTACCAGTCGTGGATCAACTCGTACTCTTCCTCGCTTAAGAGAGCTTGGAGCTCCTCGATGCTCATGGGCACATCACCAGTAACGTTTAGTGCCGGCACTTGGATATGTCTAAAATCTTCTCCCTCTAATATGGGCACCTCCTTCTTGGCCTTCTTGTACCGAACGAATGCGTTCCGTAACGCGGTCATGGCGTATGTTGAAAACGAGCCTCGGGACTCGTCGTGATTCTTCTCGCAGTCCTGGAGCACTTGCAGACCGAGCTCGGCGACGAGGTCGGGATCGACGCCCACTCGCTTAGCTATCCGCTCGACAAGTTTGAGGTGGTTCCAGATGTCTGACACATGGGCCTCGTTGCACTACTCACGTGCCAAAACGCAGAACGCGCGTTGGAAAAAATAATCTCATCCTACAATCTCATCTTAAAGTTCTAGCAACCTGCCCGCTGAGCCCCCTACCTCACTCCGGACTAAGAGGGAAGATCAAAATACAGCATGAATTACAGGAAAACTCAAAAGGGTGGATGCGGGTGTGTGGACTGGGATGACGGTCCCACGCCCCACCCAGTCCGCTCAAGAGCATCCACCGGCCCAGCCTTCCCCTTGACTCCCTGGCCCGCCCTGGCCTCGCCCATCCACGTCCGCCTTGAGGGGCCCACCTCAGCGGGGCGACTCGCCCGCACCTGTTGTCCCCACTTAGTGAGGCCGCTTACCCTTATATTCATGCTGAAACCTGCGTTATGTCCGGCCAGCCATCCTGAGACCCACCCTGACCATCTTTGTCCGACCACCCCAGGCCCTGACCGACGCCCTGACCGAAAAGTTCCTATTTCGCAACCCTCACGGCTCCGTTTTACTTTGCTCACTTGGCTCATCCACGTAGTGCTTGCTCAAATCTCCACACCAGTTCTTGGGAGCGTTCGGGTCGTGCCAATCATCCTCGTCGAGCTCGCTCACACTATCGAGCTCCGCAGCTGCTTGAGCTAGTTGCTCCTTCGCCCATGCCTCGCCCGCTGCTCTGAACCTGTCGAGCTCCGCTGCCTCGGCGAGCAACTCCCGGTGCCTCTGCTTGAGCCTGCGTAGATGCCTCGGCGAGTACTTCTGGGCAGCATCGTAACCAACCGTGCCTATCACTCGTTCGTTGGCCTCGACCTCTTGGATCTCCAAATCTCTCCACTTCCACTTATCGGCATGGGCACTCACCTCAACTAGCTGCCGATGCAGATCCTCACCGACCATCGGGAACCACTGAGTAGCGTACGGACGCTTCGTGCCTGGCCCTGAGTAGTACAGCTTCATCCGCGTATTGGTAGTGTCCACCATGCAGATCCAGGCGTAGTGCCCGCCTGCGTGCAGCTTGCGTCGGTTGTTATCGTTCCACTTGCGGCGTAGCGGGTCCTTGCCCTTGAACTCCTGGAAGCGTAACCAGCCGCTCCAGAACGCTCGGTCCTCTGTCGCAGGGATGTGGCCCAACAAGTAGTGACCAGTCACCCAGTCGGCGTAGCCGCCTAGGTCAGAGATCATGCCCTTGCCGATCTTCGTGGCGTAGTTCTTAGCCTGCTTCTTCTCTGGCTGCTCCTCTAGCTCTGCGTTGATCGCTCGCTCGATCTCGAACAAATCCACGTACGTCTTCGCCCACTTGGCTCTTGGGTTGACGATCTTCGCCTCGATGGCTGCCAGCACATCCCGGCTGGCTCGAATACGCACAGCCAGTCTGATAGTGTTGGTCAGCGTCACCTCCTTGCCCTTGCTCAAGAACGTGACCATCGGGTACTTGGTCCGCAGCCGCTGCATCTCCGCTAGGTAGTTCTTTTCGTCCATCACATACCCCACTTCTTAGGGAACACAAAGTCGTCGGGCCACCGCATCCGCCCGAGGGGACTAGGCTTGTACGTCTGCTTAGGTCTGGTCAGAGGCTTGCGGTTGCCTCGTCCCGTCGAGTTGAGCTCCGGCTTGGTCATGCGTAGATACTTGTCGTACTCGCAGTAGAGATTCTGGACGTCCATCAGGGACAGTGGGTGTCCAGGCAAGACTGGGAACCGATACGCGTGCTGCCCCTCGACGGTCTTCTCCAACGCTTCGAGTATAGCGTCGTCGTCCCTAAAATGGCAACCACAAACTTTGGCAACGCCACGTCGGCAGCCCGGACCAGGCATGACGAAGTCGTTCTCGTCGAACTGGAAGAGCTCGGAGTAGTTCAGGTCTGTCGCAAACTGCATCGCGAAGAATGGCCCTAGCATCTTGGTCTGCCACAGCCGCGTGTACAACTGCTCGTACGTCGGCGACTCCAAGATGTACTTGGCTCGTGTCACTACGTCGTCGATCATCCGCAGGTAGTTGCGGTACTTGTCCGTAAACCCGTACGAGCTCTGCCCGCTGGCGTATCTGTACGCGGGAGCAAACAGCTTATAACCGCCCTCGTGCTGCTTGAGAACCACATCGTAGTCCTCGCACCAGCCTCGGTAGTGGAACGGCTCGTGGCCGAGGGCATCGAGCAGGAACTCCCACGTGCTGATCTTGTTGAACGTCTTGAAGAGCAGTATGCGAAACAGTTCGTCCTTGGCGAACTCCGCCCAGCCGATCACGTGCTTGATCAGGTACTGCGATACCCTGTCCATCGCTCGATAGCAGTTGGTGAATCTGTACGTCTGCAGCACCGGGTCGTCGGTAGTGCTCGTATAGAAGAGCTCTTGCCGCTTGATGGCGAACGCCCAAAACCCGTCGTATAGCTCTACACTCATCAGTTAAACCCTTCGTCTACGGTGGCGTGTCGGAGCACTTCTAACTCCGGGTGATTGAGCTTAGGTGGCATGGCACCTTCTTCCCTGTCCAGATGCTGCTGGATCTCGGCAGCTTTCTGATCTTCCCGCCACTTATCATGATGCTCCATGTGGTTGCCGATAGCTTCCTCGTAGGCGTGTATTTTCTGATAGGCCAAGCCCATAGACTTCTGTAAGTCGCTCACGTCCCACCGAAGAGCCTCCGCCCGTTTAGTGTTGAGCTCCGTGTGCTCGGCTAGTTTCTCCACAGCGATGGCCAGCCGGGTCATGCTACGCTGTTGCTGAAGATCTGTCCACGCGTTACAGGCTCCCAGCGCAGCTACTATCGCTAGCCCCACTGATGTGCCTATTGACCTTACTGGAGAAGCCACCGAATGGCCTCGCTCCATATCCCATGTTGCCATGCTGTAGCTCCTCTAGCCTAAGGGTGCAGTAGCCAATAGATTACTTCCTTCCACGTGCGGTGCTCTAGTACCACGCCCCCGAGGTAGTCCTCTAGCTGGAGCGTAGTGCCGTCCTCGCTGAAGCGACCGACGTACACGGCTGCCCCGCGCTCGGTCAGCCGCTTAATAACGCTCAGCTGGTCCGGCCGCAGTCGGCCATTCCATGCCTTGAGCTCCAGGAACGTCACCTTGGATGGCGAGACGATCAGTCGGTCCGGCCACCCGCTGGGAGCGTAGCGGTTGCCCACGCAGGGGTAGACTAGTGCTCCCGCGTACTCCAACGCTTTGCTGAACCGACGGGTGTACTCGCTCTCGGTCTTATTTTGTTTCGTCGGCACGGACCCACCTCTCCTCCGTGATAGATCCAGTCTTGAGCTCCTGCTTGATCCACGTCTCCTCGGCTCGGTTGGTCATGCGCACTATGATCTTGCGACGACGCGGCGTCTCGAAGACGAGCTTGATCTCGTCGTCGTGGTACTCCTTGCGGATGTCGGCTGGCAAGCTGTGTATGGGTATACTATGTGCCATGGTGCTCACTACCTCCCTTAAGTCGGTCGAACAGAATAGTAACGGACTCGATGGTCGGGTCCCTACGGACTTTGATCTTCGTGCCACCGGCCACGAGCTCGAACGCTTGCTGCCGTGTAGCATTCAAGCACAACCCGTTGCCCAGCGGCACCAGCACATCGCCGACGGCGACCGTCACCCCAGGTGGCAGAGTGGTTGAGGCCAGGCTAGTCACGACGTAGGCGTCGTACGGTGGCCCCACCTCGACCTCTATCTCCGGCTCGGTGTACGTGCGGTTGATCAGGATCTTGCCCATGGCGTCTTCCTCCTTGTTAGGTGGCTTAATTTTCATGGCGAGGCTGGACTCCAGCGCTTCCATAAAGCTAGGGGTGTACTGCGGGTTATGCTGCCAACCATCGAGCCTCACGATACGGCCAGGCAATATGATCCGCCCAGCGATGTCCTCGATAGTGCCGAGGTACACATAGTCCTCCGGCTCATCCCGTTTCCGGATATACCGTTCAGCGTGGGCAAAGTTACGAGCCAAGAGGTACCGCATACTCCACCACGTATTCTTCGAGCCATGGCCGCTTCTTCCGCCATCGCTCTGGGGCTGGTTCGTCTGTCGCCATGAGTATTGGTAGCTTCGTCTCCTCGGGGATCTGGAAGCACGACAGCCCTAGCTGGGCCCATAGGTGCTCGATGTTCGCTCGCCACCCAAAACAAAAGTCCTCGTACTTGATCCGGATCTCGTCGCGGTAGTAGTGGTGGGCGAACATGAGTGACGCGTTCAACTGGTTGACTGCTATCTCCGTTAGGGGTCTGCACAACTTCCAGTCCGCGTACCAGCACGGCGGCATGTCGAACTTCCACCAGCCTGTGTGCCTGTCTCCCGTCGGTGTCTCGACGTCCACCCATCGGGCCTCAAACGCTCCGTCCTTCTCCCAGCCGTCGATCAATCCGTTGACTATGGCTCGCGAGTCCCGCTCACACACCACGTACTTGATCTTCGCGTTCGGGTACAGCTGCTCCATGATCCCGCGTCGATAGACATCTTGCGGGGTCTTCAGCAATAACGTGTCACGTGGCGAGCGATACGGGTGCCACACGAGTTCTATCTCCGCTGCTGACAAGTAGGGCGGCTCCTCTATATGTTCACGCTGTAGCCACCGGCGGTTCTGCCACGCGGTGATGTCGCATGGCCGCAGTAGCTCGTTGGCAATGCAACTCCGCACGAGCTCCGGGTTGTTGAGCTCGTGGAACTCATCCGAGTCGTGCCAAGGGTAGCCATTCTGAGCCAGCTTCAGGTAGGGCTCGTGCTCGCCCACCAACTGGCACACGTCCGGGTGCAGCCCGAGGGCATGCTTGATGATGGTGCTCCCGCTGCGGCTGGGCCCGACCATGCATATGACGGTCTTGGGCTCGTACTTCAGGCTAAGATCCAGCTTCATACGCGTAATCCTTATCTACGACGCCTACTTCCATATCCCCGACCAACGACGGGTGCCAGTACCACGAGCCGACCAGCTTTCCAAACAGAGGCTTGTCAGCGGTGTAAGTCTTCACGTGCCCTCGGCGGCTGTGCAGTGGCATCTTGAAGCCTGGCTCGTTGATGTTCACGTCCCGAGGGTGCTTCTTCGTGCCGAGCTTCAGCTTCAGGACATGGTACTTGAACTCCCAGTCCTTCTGCCGACGAGAGCTAGGGCGAGAGAGTTTGGGTAGCTGCAACGTCTCCGTAGTACCATAGTGCACGTTTTGGCATGCGAAGAACTTCAGCAAGTTGAGGATGCTCCACCGCACTACCTCGGCGTCGTGCTCGTCAAACGACATAGTTTTCGGGTAGATCATGAATCCCAGAACACCATCTCTAAGCTCGGCGTCGTACTCCGCGTACATGAAACCCCATGGCTCGCTTAAGATCGAGAACGCTATCCCCTTTAGCCCGCTGCGTGTTCGCTGGATGGTGTACCCCATAGGCATCTTCAGACTGGTGACCTCGATGTAGAGGCAATCGTAGGGCATCGGCAGACCAGTTATCTCCGACATGTGGCCTTCTTCCGGGAGGATGGGGTAAGGCACGGAGAACTTGTGGAGATCCCGAACGCTTCTCACGCCAGCTTTGTACCCTTCGGGAAAGACAAACGGGAGCTTGAAGGACCGCAGCGCATTCATGTAGTTCGGAAATAGCTCCTTGGCTCGGCTCATCTTCCCTCCTTCACGATAGCGTAGAAGTCCTCGGGTGCAGTCCGATGGTCCAAGACCGTGACGCGTCGCCCTGCCTTCCGGAAGTTCTCTTGGTTGTTCAGGTTCTGCCGATGCAGGTCGCGGCAGTTCTTGTCGTTGAACGGAGCCAGCTTCTGCCCTGGCTTCAGCTTCTTCGCTCGTCGAGCGAGTATCCTCTCGATGCACACCTCGACTGGCGTGTCCAGGAACAGGAAGTGGACCACCTCGCGTCCGTAGAGGTTAGCTAGCTGCTGGGCCTGGTTGTTCCATCGGCCGAACGTGCCGCTGACCATGAAGCCTTCGTACAGCACGTGCTTCTGCGGCACCCAGTCCATGGCCAGGCGGTTGATCAGGGACTCCAGCTGGTCCGTGTTGCCTCGGTGGGCGATGAACCAATCGCACCCGCCACACTGCATGTCGTAGATGCCGACCGTCCGCAAGTTCAGGTCCGGGACCAGTAATCCCACGGTCTGCTGCCACGCGTCGCCCTCCCGCGTCGGGTCGAGCAGGTCCTGCTGCTCGTGCTTCTCCAGCATCATGTGGACGCAGTGACTCTTGCCGCTGCCGTTCGTGCCTCGTAGGTTATAGATCATGCTTGCTCCACTAACTTACCGTATGCCCAGACTACCTTGCCTAGCTCGTTCACTACACGCGTCTTCTTCACGCGAGCTCCGTCGCCCGAGTTTTGAATGTCGGTCGCAGCCTTGATGGCTGCGTCTAAGTTTTCGTACAACGGTCCGTGCCCGACCCAGTCGAACTCGCGATTCCAGACTAACTCTACTTGGTACCTCACCACTGCACCATCCCCGTAGCGCAGGCCACGCCTCCGCCATGCTCAAGCAACTGGTCTATCGGCACCGGGATCACGTTGCAGTGCGGCTCCAGCAGCTTGATGGTCTGTTTGTTCCGATCCCCGATCACAATGTTGTCGCGGTACTGCACCCAGTTGGAGTGCTTCGTCTTGTACTCGTCATGTGGCAACGGGATGCAGCCCGTTAGCCACGCGGGTGGCTCGTCGCCGCACTCGGCCAGGGCCTTCTCGTCGCAGAAGATGTTCCACCCCTGCACCACGTTGGCCAGCCCGAGCAGATGCTGGTCGTGCCACGCGGGGAAACCCGTAATGGTGACCGTCATGTTCCTAGCTTTGTAGGTCAGCCAGTGCTCTAGGTGTCTCGCCGCCACCAAGTTGGTCCGCGTGCCGAGCCCAATAATCACATGCGAGCTCGTGGTCCAGAGCAGGTCCGCTCCTTCCAGGCAGCCCTCGGGTAGCGTGTGCTCCCAGTGTCGCCGCGTGATGTCAAAGAAGCGATGGATCTCTGAGGACCGAGAGGACTTGCCCATCATCTGTGGTCTGACTAAGCCCAGCGGCGTGAAGGCGAACACGTCCCGGAGGAACACCGCGTCAGTCTCTTCGACTGGATAGCGGTAGGTCGCGATGCCTAGGTCCGCGTAGACTTGAGCTAGGTTGTCCAAGTCCTTCTGCATGGCTTCGTGCTCTGCTACGTACACTATCATGGTTTAACCTTGTGCCTCACTAAGACTTCGATGCCCAGGTCCGCCATCGCTTCCTTACGGACCGCGTTCTCTTCGGAGCGTATCTCCGTGCCCTTCCGTCCCATCTGTGCGTTGACCCTGCCGGTGCTCGGGTACTCGCCGCGTCGCCAGACTTCGACGACCGCCTCGATGATCCGGCGTCTATGCTGTGGTGTCATCTCCCCTCCCAAGGCGCTAGTACGCGTCCCGTTGCTTGGTACACTTTCAAACGGTCCTTGTCGATGCCATGCCATCCCCCGAGCTCGCCCAGCGTGTTCTCTGGGAATACTCGGTGTCGAATGACCCATAGCTCCGATAGCTTGGAAGCGCATACCGTCTCGCCTGCCAGCATGTCGTCTACTTTGTGAATCCGTCCCTGTTGCCGGTCGATGTTCCGCCCAGCGTAGAACGTGCCCTTGTTCATGCCAGCCCAGTCGCAGAGCAGGCTCTCGCATTGGGAGACGGAGCACGCCAGGCCTTCGCGGTTCAGCGTTTGGTGGACCTCGTGGGCGGACTGCTCGGTCGGTGTCAGGCCGAGGAACTCCAGCCCCTGCCTGGGGCCACTGGAGCTCGCTATCTCGAACCGATCCGGCTCGATGTGGTTAAGGTCGCCCAGGTGCATGAGTAGCTCCGCCGACGTGTACGTGGCCCAGCGGCCATTGCCCCAGACCGACTCGACGAGGTTCAGTAGCTGGCACCAGTTCTGAGCACCGAGCAGCCAACCGTGCAGCGGTCGCCTAGCGTGGACCTCGTCGAGGTGCTGGTAGATCCTGCCACCGTAGAGATTGCGTCGCTGCAACTCGATCGGGTACTGCATCAGGCCGCCACCACCACCGTCGGCGAACTGCTTAATGACGAGCCGATCGACAAACGCTAGGTGCGCCGAGGCCTCGTTGTAGTACGCCATGTAGAGGAAGCCCATGTACACGGACTCCTCGCCACTCATGCCGTTGCAGTACTCCTTCAGGAACGGGATGTGGGCATCGTAGTCGCCCGTCTCCAGTTGCAGCTTGACGAAGTACAGGAATTTGTCTTGGTTGATCATAGTTCACCCGAGCCACGCTCCGTGGAGCATGCTTCGGGTGCCCGTCCGCGTTGGCCCTCGGACGGGACCCTTTCCTACCAGCACGTGCCGGCAGGGAGTGCTTCCTACTTTGCTTGCCGGCGACGACGCCGAGCAGCTTTGACCTTCCCCTTCCCGGAAGCTACGGCTCGCCCGAGGTCCTCATAAGCCTTGGCGATGTTCGCCTTGGCTCGCTCGATGCCATCCCCGCTGCGTGCCTTCTTGGCTCGGGTCTTCTTTGCCTTCGGCTCCGGCGTGTTCAGCTTGCGACGAGCAGGCTTCTTACGGCGGACTTTTCTCTTCGGTGCTGTAGTAGCAGCTTTCGCCATTGCTACCTCCGTTTCTTCGAGTGCTTTTGCTTCTGTCTCGACGCGCACTCGTTCAACTCGCCGAGCAGTTCTTCCGTCTGGAACAAGAATTCGTGTATGGTGCAGAAGTAGCCGGACTCCCGATCCTCTTGCGTGAGTGGCTCCTCCTCCGATCGCCCCGTCACCCAGCACAGCGTAGCGTAGATCGACTGTAGGCTCACGGTCATGCTAGTCAGCTTGATCGCCAGCATCGAGTTGACTTCCAGGTACCCATCGCTCAAGCTGTCACGAAGCACGTGGAATCGATCCTGCAATACGTTCAGCTTCGCGATCATGGCTTCTACTTCTTGGATGCTCTTGTGCTCTCTCATGTCGTGTGTCTCCTGTCTCTTCGAGTTTAGCGTAGAGTAGCTCGAGGTTGTCAGACAGCCTCGTGCGAATCTCCTCGATGAACGCTCGGTTCTCGTACTTCGTGTTCCGGCCGCTAGGGTGAGGGATCCGCGTGAACCACACGGAGCCCGACCCGGTTATGACACCTGGGGCGGTCGGATACCCAGGGTCTGTCGTCTCGTAGTTCTTCGCCTTCAGGGCATGGTACACCGCACTAGTGACCCGCGTCCCGCAACAAATCAGCAGGCTCGGCCTCGGGCACGCCGTCACCAGGCTCCTCGCTGCTCGCCTCGCCTCGTCCAACTGCCACGACCCGCAGATCGCACTGGGTCGCAGTAGCTGCATCGTGTGGTCGAGAGTGAGGTCGCCCAGCACGCGGCCCAGCCGCTCCCAGCATCGCAGTTGTGCGTCCTCCCATCCGGGTGCCCAGCGAAACGCTTCGTGGCGGATCATCGTCGCGAAGTACTTCTGCGGGTCATCGTAGATCCGCTGCCACACTCCTCGATTGCTGCCCCAGCCGTTGACGCGCTCGCCGACGAGGATCTTACGCATCGATGTGCTGCTCCAACGCGGGGTCTTGGTCCGGCGTGCATTGTTCAGGCTTCTTGTCGTCCCGCCACGCGACGAACCTCGGGTGTTGCAGCTTGCCGCGCGTCCCTACGCGTTCGTACTCGACTTCGACCACGCGGCCGACGTCGTCCGTGTCGATAGCTTGACGCACTGCGTCGTCCATGCCGGAGCACGACGCCACAACCATCGCGGTATCTGTCCCAGGGATCACCACCGCGCATTCGAGCGAGCCCACCATGCCGGCGAACTTGCCTTTGCCTGGCTTCAGCCCCATGACAATCAGGTCGATCGTCCGCTGGTGCTTCTGCTTCGCCCACTCGGAGTACATGCCGTTCTTGAACACGACGCCGTCGAAGTGGGCCCCGATGGCCTTCACGTTGTCTATTGCTAGATCAGCGCGTTCACGGAAGGTCTTCAAAAGACCATCCGTGGTCTCCCCTATGCGGCTCCAAGCCGGGAAGTCGATGCCGCAATTCTTGCCTTTGATGATTTGTGCGACCCCTTCCATGCTGGTCTCGCTGGGCGTATGGCTGTAACCGAACGCGGCGAAGCGTATGTCCTTCGAGCGTTGAGCCAACGCGGTGCTTACGGCCTCGCGGCCAAGCCCAGGCAGGTAGATCTCGCCGTCGAACCACTCCAGATCATTTGTCTTCTTCCACAGCTGGTGCGCCCAGTGGCACTGCTCCAGCTTCTCGCCGATGTCGATGCCTTGGGTGGTGATGACGTGCAGCTTCTGCGTGTCGAAACTTCGCAGAGCGAGGACTCTATTGCCATCACACTTCGCTTGCACGAACTTGTAGTCGTTGGCTGTGGGCTTCTCCGGGTTGTAGACCCGAGGCTTGCGGAACTCGATCCGCTTGCTCTCCCACCAGAGTTGCGTGGGTCCTTCGCGGACCACGTCCACTAGAAATCTCATCGGTCGCCCTTGGTTAGTCGTTTGGGTACGCAGCCAGGACACAGCACGTGGCATGCGATAAGAACGCCATTGCAGTCTCGCACTCGCAGGGCGGTGACGCCCAAGCGTAGTGTTTGGTTCTGCCCGTTGGCGGATGTGACGAGGAGCCGACGGCCGCAGCATGTGCAGCCGGTTAGCACCTCGATCTGGACCCACTCCTCCCAGTCGGGAGGGAGATCACAATGTTCGACGAAAGCTTTGATGTTCATAGAAGCCTCTTCTCCACTCAAACAGCGGCACAGTCGCTCACATTATAGAGCGACTGTGCGCACATGTCAAGAGCTCTTAGGTGCTCTCCACAAAATAACAACCCACAACGCGATCCAGATCCCTAACGCGATCGCGTTTGGCTCCGGCACGATAGTGCCATCGCCTACGATCCTCCACTCGACTCGACTCGACCCGCTCGTCGGCGTCATGAACCAATACGACAACTCCAACTCGATCCGCTCGGGGTCGAAGTCGAGCACCCGCTGGTTCTTGCCTAGCGACTCGTAGATGTCGTCGTCTACTATGTGACGACTCCCGAGCCCGAAGTCCACTTCGGCGGGCACTTCCAGCAGCGGCCAGGTCCACGTTTGCGGCATGCTGGAAGGGTAAACCTCGGGCACCACGTACTCGTTGACGTGGATAGGCCTCGGGGGAGGCACGTACGTGTTGGCCGTCGTGTAGGCGACCTTGTAGTGGCCACTCAACGTGACCGGGTCCGCTTGCACTGGGGTCACCCCCAGGGCAAGCAGCGTAGCGAACAGGACCTTCTTCATGTGGCCTCCTCGATGTGAAACCTGAAGCCAGTGAGTCGCTCCAAGAACGCTTCGACTTCGGGTACCTTGCTTAGATCCTCGAGGGTAATGCTGCTGTACCGAACGTTTTGCTCGCCGAGGATCTTGGCGACCTCCACGTTCTTTCTGCTGACGGTGATGTTGAACTTCAGCTTCCTGGCTAGGTCATTCTCGTAGTCCTTCTTCGACTTGTAGCTTGTGTTGTCGTGTGTCATGCTACCACCCTCTCCTTTGTGAGACGGGCAGTGCTTCCTCGTCGTTGACCGGCAGCTGCGATCGGTCCAGGGATCGAGCGAGCCTAATCTCCTCCGGCGTGCAGCACATGTCGTACTCGTTGTAGTTGTAGCGGTGCAGGACCGCCTGCCTGGTCAGCGGGCACTTGCGGATCACCGCGAAGATCCCGCGAGAGATGTCGTTGAAGACCACGCTTCCCACGCCGCTCCCGTCGTCCGACCCTTCGATCATCTCCGCTCGGATGACCTGGCCTTCCTCTTGGTACAACGCACCTGTGTTGAAACGAATCATATCCTGTGTCTCCTGTGTCTACTGAACAACTGGAACTTCCATACCCGCTAACTTCATCTGTCGCAGCACGTCCTCCATCTCCTTCTTGGCGTTGGCCAGGTTCTCGTCCGGGTCGTCGCCACGTGCCTTGATCCGCTCGCGAGCGTCCTTCACTTCCTGCTTCCAGGCTGCCTTGTCCTCGCACATGTGGCTGCCGCAGATGGGCCCAATGCCGAGCTCGCGGCTGATCCGGTCGGTCAGCGTTCGACCGCACTTCGAGCACGCTCCGATCTCGCGGCCGAAGCGTATCGCACACTCGCGGACGCCGACGTTGAGGATCTTCTGACAGATCGACTCCTGCGTCTTCGGGAAGAGCTTCGCAGCGGACGGACCGAACATCACGTAGAGATTGCGGCGTCGGCCATCGGGGCTGACCCACTGCTGGTAGAACCGCAGCTGCCCGTCCTCGTTCTCGATCGCGTAGCGACCAGGTGGCAGCTGCCGGCACGCGGGTCCGACGACCGGCGGTGCGACTGGCTTCTTCGGTAACGAGAGCAGCCAGTCGATGTCTCGGCTGGCGTCCTTCGTGCTCAGCCCGAACTCCTCTGGGTCCTCGCTGATGCGCAGGCACTTCCAGAGCGTATCGACGCGGGCATCCGCGTCCGTAGGGATGTCGCGGGCGTCGAGCAGGGACTTCAGGAATTCGCGTTGACGTTCTGTGATCTTGTTCATGTGTCGTGTGTCCTAATTCTGTCGGTGATGCAGTTCGAGCCCAGGTTTTGGCCTGGGCTCGAATGAAATGGGTTGCTTGTCGCGGGTTAGCTGACGATGTCCTCCTCGGTGATCATGGCCCCAACGCTGATGTTGGGCGTCATGCCCAGCTTCTTCAGCTGCTGGTAGAGCTCGCGGGCCTTCAGCGCTCGGTCGAAACCCAGCCGCATTTTCAGCCCCGCCTCGTGGTACGCTCGCCGCTCGGCGATTTCAGCCAGCGTTTTGTCCGCGTTGGCTACGATATTGATGAGACGAAGAAGGGCTGCTTCTTCGCGTTCGAGTTCCGCCTTGAGGTTTGTGACGCGCTCCGCTTGCTGCCGCACAAACTTTTCCGGGTCGTTGATCTGCTTGACGGTTTCACGCTTCCAGCCATCCATCGCTTCGATTCCGCGTTGCCAGTCTGCCGCGTCGCGGCGTTCAACTTCGTCAAATCCAGGCTTGGTCATTTCATACCTCCGTGGGTTTCAGTGTGTCATGTGTCTGAACCAGAGCGGTTCGTTGGCTGGGGCTCCCGTGAGCCCCAGCGTGTCGAAACGTTCTACTTCACTTCCCCGCCTTCGAGGAAAGCCTTCAGAGCCTCTTCCGACATCCCGCTGCCCTTCATCTCGCCGAACAGAGCCTTGAACTTGTCGTGCAGGCTCTTCATCCGCTTCGCCTTCTTGCGATCCGACACGTTGCCCAGTTTGGCCTCGTCGATCGCCTGTTGGCGGAGCTTCTTGGCCTTCGCTTCGAGGCGATCGGCCGTGACGTTCAGGAAATCCGCAGGGTTGTCGTAGTCCTGCTTCCGCAGCGGGAGGTGCAGCTTGCTGTCGAAACCCTCGGGCGTCACAGCGCCTTTGATTTTCTCCTTCAGCTTGCCCTTCTCGTCGCGGTCGCCAAACGCGGTCCGCTTGACCTTCGGCTTCTTTTCCTTCCGCTCCTTCTTTCCGCTTTCAACTGCGGTGAATCCGGCGGTTGCCTTCTGGTCCTTGGCGGGTGCGTTCTTGGTTGCGGCTGGCATGGTTAATGCTCCTTTCGCTGGTCTGCTCTCGCAGCCAGCACAAACGTGAAACGGGTTGAGAAAGAACTGCGTAACGGACTCGATCCGTCACAGCCCACATTCTACAGACCCCTTCGCCGTTTGTCAAGAACGGTTCCGCCCCGTTTGAGCGGAATTCCAGATTTTCCCATGCGAGCCTCACGCGGGGCGTTTTGAGCCTCACGCGGGGCGAAACGGGCCAGCCGCCCCGAAACTTGGGCCCAGGTAGGCCCGCCTGCCGACCCGGCTAGGCCCCCTCGGGGTTCAGGCCCAGCCGGCCAGCCGTCGGCTACGTGGCCGCTGCTGCGGTTTGCCCCCCGGTCGGGGGGTTCGGGGCGGACTCAAACGCTGGAACCCCGTCAACGGTCCGTTTTGGGGCGTCCACCCCCGCTGCCGCTCGTAACCGCTCTGCCATCACGTGAGACACCAAACGTTTCTCTCCGTCCAGGATGAGCTCCTCGACTTGTGGGTACTCGTTGCAGCGTTTGATCACCCACACATCCGATGGGTACTCGCTCGTGATGAGCAGTCCTTGGTACGGACGCTCACCGACTACCTTCGCGAGCCGGATCTGTGGCTCAGCTTTTCCGTAGGTCATAAACGACACCCACCAGAACTCGCCTTCCTCCATCACCCATCCGTTGTCGTGTATCTTCATGTCTCGTCTCCTGCTTTCTTCGCCGCGAGCCAGTTCTTTGTCGAGACACCTCGACTGCACCGCACCGGGACTCGCATCGGTACGCTGCTGTGGTTCAGGATATCGCAGACCGATAGTGCATACTCATCGGCGACGTCGATCGGCACTTCGCTCACGGTCTCGTCGTGCACCAGGGCGAGGATGTGAGCACCCCACCGCTCTCGCTGCTCGTCGAGCGCGTTGGCTCGGTCCTTCATGTGGTCCGCTGCATGCGACTGGCACACGCGGTTGAACGCGACCCGAGCGAACTCGATCGGCATGTGGCATCGCCGCCCATACGCGTTCCTGACATAGCCGCGTTCGCGTGCCGCTGCCTCCGCTGCCCGCGTGTGTGGCTTGAGCTCGGGCAGCCTGCGGTGAAACTCACCGTGGACCTTGACTGCGATCTCGTAAGCCTTGGTCTTGTCGCCACCCGTAGCCGCCACGATCGACGGGTCCACTCGCAGCGACGCGATAGTCTTCCGCTTGCCCATGCCGTAGCCCATGGCGAGGTTCAGGATCTTGGCTGCCTTGCGGTCGATCGAGATGCCCAGCGAGGCCCCGACCTCGTCCGCCATCATTTGGTGGAAGTCCGCGTCCGGGTTGTCGAGGAACGTTTGGACGATCTTCGGGCTATTGATGTAGTGGATGATGTCGCGGTACTCGATGTTCTTGTAGTCGTGACAAGCGATGGCCCAACCGTCTCTCGGTATGATGAGCTCGCGGGCCTCGTTGTTCATCTGCTGGTTGTTCGGCTGCGAGCATGACATGCGACCGGACCGCACACACTGGTTGTTGTCGGAGTGCAGCACGCCCTCGACGTTGAGCTCCAGCCACGACTCCCAGAACAGGCTACTCATGGTTGTCTCATGGCGGTGGGCGTCGATCAGTCGCAGGATCTCCATCGGAGCCCACGGTATCAGCTTGTACTGCTTCAGCACGTTCTTGTCGAAGCTAGGCCCCTTCGACTGCACACCCTTCTTCTCGGTGTAGATCGGTGGCAGCCCAAATCTGTTAATGAGCAGATCGTGCATATCCACCGGCGACTTCGGGTTGACCTTATAGCCGACGAGGACTTCCAGCTGCTCCTCGTATTGCATCATTCGATAATAAGACCGGAGCAGAGCCTTCTTCGTCCCCTCTACGTCAATCAGCATGCCGCGTCGCTCGGCTCGGATCAGCGTCTTCGTGAGCCTCTTTTCCGTAGCATACACCGTCGAGCATTCGGCCGGCAGCAGCGACTCCATCTTGGTATGCAAGACTCGGTTCGCTCGCACCTGGTTACCAGCGTAGTCCGCGAGCACATGCGTCGGGATGTCGCCATAGTCCTTCGTGTTCGTTAGCCAAGCCTGGAGACTGTTGTAGTAATACGACAGATCGATGCCTGCGAACTCCTTGGCCATGACGTCCAGGCCGTAGCCGCCCTTGTAGGTGCGGTCGCTGTCTACCAGCTTGCAGAGCGTGAGCGTGTCGCGGTACTCGCCAGCGAAGTCAAACCCGTAGTTATTCCACAGCACATGGGCGTCGTACTTGACGTTCTGGTTGACCCACGCATCGCTGTTGGCTAGTAGCTCCCTGAGGATTTCAGGCAGCCTACCATCCTCGCGGCTCACGCAGTAGACTTGCGGGCAGTCGTCAAACGTGAACGCCGCGAGGCATGGAGTGCAGTTAGCGGTACGCCATGGGTTGAGAGACGTGAGCTTCGGGTCGTTGGAGCTCGTCTCTAGGTCGAGGTACAGCTTCGAGATCCGCTTGGGTATCGGCACGAAGTCGAGCTCGGACAGCAACACCACGTTATTGCTTAGCTTCAGCATATGCCCTTCGCGTTACTGGGTTGGCTCGGAGCCATGTTAGGGTCTCGCAGCCCGAGCTCCGCGTCGTCGGGGATGTCGAGCCACACTATGTTCATCCCGCAATTGACAAGGACCTTTACTCCCTCGGCTCCTGGCTCTGACTGGTCCAGGATGTAGACCGTGCGGATCCTGCCGCGTTTCCAGTTGACCATCGCCGTGGCACACGGCACGCATGGTGCCCTCGTCACGATCATCAGGCACGAGGTCATCGACCGCTCGACGCCGTTCAGCAAGGTGTTGATCTCGCTGTGAGCACAACCGCAGTTGTCTTTTACTCCGGAGCAGCCTGCCCGCGTGCCGTTCACTCCCCAGCCGACCACTTGGTGGTTCGACTCTTGCAGGATGATGGCCGCCACGCCGCGTCGCTTGCACGTGGAGTGCTTAGCTAGCCTTCGGGTCAGTCTCGCGAAGTCCTCAATTAGTTCCCTGCTCATATTGCTCCTTCGTTTTGGTTAGGTGCCGCAGCATCGCGTGCCGCAGCCCAGGTGCTCGAATCTCTTCCCACACTACATCGGGGTACCACTTCCGGCAGCAGCATATCACCGCGTCGCCCAGCACGCTGGAGATGATCTTGCCTTGTGGCTTGAACCCCAGCATGCGGTACGAGCGCTCTGTCGCCAGCGCTGAGTCTAGCTCTTCCTCGCTCCAGTAGCCTGCGCCTGGGTGGTACGGCTCGAACGTGGTACGAGGCACTGGCAGTGCCTCCTTCGCCTTCTCCACATCCCGCTCGTACAGATGCAACGAGCCAGCGAAGTGGTGGTAGTCGCCAGCCGTCACACCGAGCCTCGCCGCCACGTACCTCTGTATAACCGTGTTGACATAGCAATCGTAGAGGAAGCCCTTCCACAGATCGTTCGACCGCATCGAGCAGACCATGTGCAGCCGCTCGCCGCGCAGGAGGAACTGCCACGTGAGGGTGCAAGGGATATCCCGATTGCTGGCAACCAGGTCGTCTGGTCGCCACAGCGACACCACGCACTTCTTCGTGGTGCCCCGCTCGCTGAGCTTGAACACTGCCTCGTCCAGCAGGTCTGGAGCATAGGGTGCCCCAGCTGGCACGCGAAGGTTATTGGCCAGTCGCCCACCGTATGCCCCGTAAGCTCTGCCGCCCTCACAGAACTGCTTGTACTGCGGAGCGTACGCACAGATCATACTGGCATCGTGGGTCCTCGACAAGTACCACAGGAGCTCCGCCGACGCATAGATCGGCGAGAGCTTCCGTCTCTCGTTGAGACAGAACTGCTCCATCGAGCCATCGAGGACCACGTGGGCCCCGATGATCTCGCGGATGCTGTCCTGCTGCGCGTCAGTCTTTGGTGACAGCAGCGCGTTGTCCAACAGCCTTCCCCACACTTGGTCGATATGAAAAGACACAGATCAACTCCTCTACGGTTTTGTAAACAGGTACCCCGACTCGTTCCGCGTACAAGCACTCCATGTCCCCGCCTAGCGAGTGGCCCGGCAACCGGAGCACCGCGTCGGCTACCCGCACGCAGGGCAGGTCATTCTCCATCCAATCCTCGTGCGTCAAGTGCGCATCGCCCAACGACGAGTTGAACGGAGCCAGCATGTTCAGCATCGGATTGATGACGCTGAAGCCACACTGCATGAGCTCCCTATGCGCCTCCAGGGATTGGAGTAGGTGTAGGTTGCGGTTGCCCTTGGAGATCGGCCCGCTGATGTAGATCAGGGGTCTCTCCGTGTCCGCTGCGTCCAGGCGATCCACTGCTTGCTGGTTCATTCCGTTCTCCTTTTAGCCAGTCCCACATCGCACGTCGAAACTTATCGATGTGCTCACTACACAAATGCACGCACGTGTGCTTGCTCTTGGTCTTGAACTCCAGCCACTCGGTGGCCTTGCCGCCACAGCAGTAGCAGGCTCCCTTGTCAGTATTGAGCGTGTCCATTCAGGTGCTCCGGTCTCTCGGGTGGGTTAGCGACTAGGTGCCGCAGCATGTTCACAAACGGCGGTGTCTTCTGGTAGCTTCGCCCCTTCCGCGTTAGAGCGTTGTTCTGCACCAGCTTGCCAATGGCGATGTTCGCCTCCTCGGTCTGCCATCCGCACCAGTCGCATAGGTCCTTGGCTTCGAGCTCGTCCGTGTGGAGCAGTTGCTCCAGCGTAGACTTCACGTTCGGCAGCACGGCCAGCTGCGTCGTCACCGCCTCCTTGTCCACTAGGTTCTCTTGGCGTCGGGCTCGTTCGGTAAGGGCGGAGTACCCATGGGTCGGTCGGGTGTACTCATCGCGTAGGAACTTAGCGACCCATTCAACATGGCATGGTCGCACAATGAGTCGCTCATAACTAGGGTCGGTGGAGTACGTGCGACCGGCAACAGCACAGGCGAGCCGTAGTAGCTTGAACCGAGCTCCACCATGATCGAACAGAGGGACCGAGTCCGTGAATTCGTCACATAGCAACTTACTCTGAGCGACCGCCATCGCCACTGTCTCGTCGCTAACATCGATCTTGCTGATGTCTCGCGTCCAACACCACAGCACAAGGCGACGAGCCTGCTCAGCCGTGAACGTCTCCGGCGCGTTCTCTCGAATTTCATGGATAACATTGTGGTCCACATCCTTCCTCGTTAGCACCATGCACACGTCGAACCGACGGATGTCTTCGGCCGCTCCGATGAGCTCGACTACTGCGTCCACCCCGTATGGGTAAGCCTCGATGCCTCGATCGGACCGAGCGTTCGACAGTACCACTAGGCGTGTCCGAGCCTGCGCCTTCTGTCGTATGATCTTCGGGAGTTCCGCCTCGCCGCTCGACCGCATGTCGGTGAGCTTCGAGAACACATCCTCCCGCATGCCCTTAAGCTCTTCCAGGATGACGAGGCGACGATCGTGCTGGGGTATGACACCCCAGTGTATGAACCACGTGCCGCCAATCTGCTCGAGTCCTCCGAGCAGACCGGCGACCGTAGCGTTCTTACAATCAACCCGTTCACCCAATCCATAGAACCGTTGTAGGTTTTGTGCGGTCTCGCTCTTGCCCTGGCCGCGATCGCCGACGACGAGGATCTCCGCCACGCCCTTCTGCGACACGCCGCGTACGTTGAACGCCAAAGCGCTGTGATACGCCAGGTCGATCAGCTGGTGCAGGGTCTTCCGCTCATATATACGTGTGACGTTACGCGATAGCTCCTCGTAAATCGGGTCGAGCACCTCGTCAATAGACTCCACGCTCCACTCGCGTGGCCGGAACCGTTCGAGCTCCTCCGGCTTGGTCAACTCGAAGCCTGTCAGAGCATCGGCCACCGCGGTCGTGTTGGACACCACCGCCACGCATCGCTGCGTGCGAGGATGTGGGATCGACCGACCCGTAATCTCGTAGGTCTCGTTGAGCTCTGTTTCTCTATCTACCATGATCGTGCTCACCGCCATCTTGTCGCTGTCCTGGGCGGTCAGGTTGAGCGCTCGCTGCACGCGGGCCTCTTGGACTTTGTATCGGTTGGTTATATCGTACTTCACTATCGGGCAGTCGGGCACCCCAAGTGCTTTGCCTATCTCCTTCACTAGGTTCTCGTCCCCGCCATTCATGATGGCGACGATCGACGTAGACTCCGGGTGGATCGTCATGGCCGACTCGGGCTGCGACAAGAACACTGGGCACGCGGAGCAGAACGTCTGGTCCCTCGTGCAAACTGGTATGACCTCCTTCGGAGCGTAAAACGGGTCTTGGGCCACGGCGGTGACCACTACTCGACTCTTGAACCTCTTGGTCGCCATACTGGCCTGCATAGCATCTTTGATCGATATCTCCGAGAGCTCCTCCTCGTCGTCCCCGGTAGCAACCACGCCCCGAAGTGTACTGACCCATTGGGGAGTGGCCTCCAGCAAAGCAAGTAGATCGACCCCTTCAGCGATGGCGTCATTGAGATCCCCGTTGGGGTACTTACTGATATCGAGAGGCCAGTCAACGTTACCGACCCACGAAGCCATGTTCTGCAAGCGAGCGCAGCGGTATTCGGCCGCTCGCTTCCCAGTAGTGTCGATATCGAGACCCATCCAGACTTGCTTGCCACGAAAGTATTCCTCGAACTTCGGTGCCCACTCGTTCTCGCCTGCGGTCAGCGTGACGCAACCAATGCCGTGCTCGTTCAATCGTTCCAGTCCGGCGAGGGCTTTGATCTCTCCACCAGTAAACAGAATCCTCGGGTACTGCAACTGCTCGAAGGGATAGATTCTTGCAGCACCTCGACCCTTAAGGTTGAGAGTCTTGGGAGCAAGTTTCTCCCCTGGGGCGTACTGCCGGATGTTGACATACATCCCAGAAGCGTTGGCGATGGGGATCGTGACTCGCCCGTTGTGCTCGCCGAGGAAGAACCTCTTGATCGTGTCATCGCTCACTCCCCGTAGGTGCAGCTGCCGTAGCAGTTCTTTGGCAGTCCATATTTGTTCGGCGTATCGTATTATCGCAGCGGTCTCTACTGGCTTGTCGTCCAGGGACTCCAGCCGCGACAGCGTAACATGTCTCGCCTCGCCAGCGAGTCTGGAGACCAGCGTAACTGCGTCTCCAGACACGTGGCAGGCTCGGCACGTGAAGAATTGCCTCTCCTGCGAGATATCACAAGAGGGGTTATCGTCGTCGTGGTACGGGCATCTTATGCGGAGAGAATTGCCTCTCCGTTGAGCCTCGACCCCGAGTCGCTTCAACTCTTCCGCGATGTCGATGATTAACTTCACGTGCTTCTATCGTTGCTCTAGTAGCTTCCGCTACCGACCTCAGTTGCAGCAGCTTCCACGAACTGCTCCTCGTCGTACTGCGTATCGAGCTCCCTGTTCGATTGCAGCTTGTAGAAGTCATCGTGCATCTTTTCCAACTCCTCGCAGAGGAACGGATCGGTCCAGGGGTCCGGGTGGTTGTCCACCGTGTAGACCTTGAACGTACCCTGGCTGTTCTCCTTGTCGCGAGTACTCAACACGTACTGACCCGCGAACACCGGTGCCTTGCGAGCAAGACACAGCTTGCCTAGCCGCTGACCCGCTTGGTAGCTGGTCTTGTAGAAGCTAAGCAACACCGGGTCCGTATCCATGAACTCGGGGTCCGTGAGCTTGATGATGAAGTTCGCGTGCTCGCAGTAGCGATAGTTGAACTTCGGATCGCTCACGTGCTGCGGGTGGGGCTCGCTCCAAGTCGCGGACGACTGTGACTTCAACGCCACATGCGACTTCGGATCAAACGACCGCTCCACGATCATGGGCTCCTGCCCCTTGAGCGCGTTGGCGGACCACTTGCAGTACTCGGTGTAGAACAGCACCGGAGCAAACGACGCGGGTTTCGCACCCTCGCGTCCCGTCGTCAACAGCACCATATCCGGCGTGAGGATGATCGCCCCGACGCCGTACTTCTCGGTGAGCTCGTCGTTCGACATCTTCTGCACGATCTTGCAGAAGCTAGGACGAACGATGCGTCCGAGGCCCTCGGTGCCGGTGGCCTTACCCTCGTACTTCGCCAGATGCTCGGGACGCGGCACGGATACCGCGACCTCGCTGGTCTGTTTCTTCGCAATCTCAGTCTTTGGCATGACTAGTCTCCTGAAGGCTGCGCTGGAGTAGAGTATCTACGTCAGCATCTTTGTGAAAACGACAAACAACAGTGTACTCCACTGACGAATCATTAGGATTGACGCCAGGAGGGAGAGGCTTGAAATTCGCTTCTTGACTGGTGCAGTATTCGACCATCGACGGCCAGTGCGGCCGAAAGGGGACGCCAGCCGGGATGCCGAAGTGCTCCGCCATCGCGGCGTACGCTTCGGGGTCATCCTTCTCGCGAGGCATCTTCGGGATGGTCTTGCTGTCTGGGTTGGCACAAATCCAGTCGGTCCGGATCGTCTCGCCGATCTTGCCTTCCTTCACGTACAGCATACACGCCCCGCGTGACAGCTGCTTGATGGCCTTCTCGGTCTCTACCTTCGAGTCCTTCAGTAGGGCCTCGATCTTCTTCAGGACCGCGATGACGTCCACGATCTGCGATAGGTCCGGCGAGTTGGCCAAGTCCTGCCGCACTCGGGCGAGGTTCGAAAACCCTTCCTCGTGCAGCTGCTTGGCGATGGCATATACGTCGAGTACGCGTTTACGCAGGGCATCCATTGAGCACCTCATGATATTCCCGACGCAGGGCGTCGTAACAGATTAGACCAGGCGCATGCCCTTGGGATTCTGTGATCGCAGCTGCGGCTACCGTGAGCATGCTTAGGTTGCCGGTTACGACGAGGCGGCAGTGGTCCTCCCAGTTCTCGTCCGCCCAGTTGCGGATGTGCAGGAAGAACTTGTCCAGCACACCCCGCCATGCGATGGCGTCGTTGGTCTGCCGGATGATGAACTCTACGTCGTAGGTCTTGTAGAGCTCATCGATCGGGAACTTCGGGGGCTCGATGAGTATTGCTTTGTTCATGTGGGCACCACCAATCTCTTGAGGATCGCTCGGATGTCCTGCACCGCCATCGCGTGCTCGACCTTGCCGAACACTCGCTCCAAGATCTCGAAGTCGATCGAGTCTTCTGCGCACATATCCACCACCTCGATGGACCAGTCACAGGTCTTGTCCTGGGGACGAGCTTGGGATTGCAACCGAACCGGCGACGACCAGCCCTGGCAGTAGTACACCATCGAATCGCATTGCGAGATTCGCGTGCCGTCCGCTGCGAGGATTCGGCCGTTCAAGTTGACGCCGATGCCGCCCTTCGTCGGGTTGCTCAAATACACTTGGACCTTCGGGTCCGTGTTGAAGCGATCCATCGCCTCTTGGTTCTCTGATCCCTTCGTCTTGCCGTAGAGCGTGACGCACTCGATCCCTTCCATCTCGAGCCGAGCTCGGATCTGTTTCAGAGCAGGGATGAAGCATGCCCACACGATAGTCTTGCTGCCGAACTCCTTTTCCTTCAGGTACTCGACCAGCATGTCCAGCTTCGGATTCGGGTCGATGCGGTCGATCTGTCGCGACAGAACCTCGCCGGTATCCAGGTCGATTTCACCATCCAGTGCGACGAAGCCTGCCGCGACCTGCGCCAAGCGTAGCAGCTTGGTCAGAATATTGTTGATGGTGATGGTGCCCTTCTCGCTGGACTCCAGATCGCGTTCGATCTCCGCGTAGAGGCTCGTGGCCACTTCGTTGTAGACCTGCTTCTGGTAGTCCGTCATCTCCACTTCGAGGACCTTGTTGGTCATCGGCGGCAGATCGGGCAGCGCTTCCTTCTTCGTGATGAGGAAGGACGACCGGCTGATCCGCTCCTGGAGCAGCGGCATGTTCTGCATGCCGACGAGGAACTTCTTGTATCCGCTGGTCGGCGTGTTCACCTCGTCGAACTTGCCGTAGAACGCTCGGAACGCTTCGAACGATGCGAAGCCACTGTGGCCTTCGTTGAGCCACTCGAACTGCGAGTACAAGTCGAACGCCGAGTTGCAGATCGGCGTGCCCGTTAGGCACACCCGCTTGGCACACGACTCGCGGATCTGTTTGGCCGCTTGGAACCTCTTGGTTCGGCTCTGCTTGATGTAGTGGGATTCGTCGAGGACGCCCCACCGCCACGTGAACGCACTCAGCTGCGGGATCATGCTGCTCATCCCCTCGTAGCTGATGAGCACGACCGTGTAGTCGTAGTCTTCGCGGAACTCGAACGCTTCCAGCATGAGCTTCATGCGGTTGATCTTGTGACGACGCAGCGTGATGACCTTCACCCGCTTGTTCGAGAACAACGCTATCTCTCGCTCCCAGTTGACGCGAACGTTCTTCGGGCAGACGATCATGTTGAGAGCGTGAGGGTTTTTCTCGCTGTCCTCGTCCATCGCCATGATGACCGAGTAGGTCTTGCCCGTCCGCATCTCCATGAACAGGGAGTACGCATCGGATTCGAGCAGGCACATCGCCGCTACCCGCTGGTGCGGCATCGGCGGCAGACCCTCTTTGCCCATCGGGGCGTGATCGGGGACGAGGTGCGTCTCCTTGAATTGGGCCTGGTACTCAGCGGTCTTCTGACCACGCATGAACGCTCCGACGCGGGTCCAGAACTCCAGACGAGCTTCCTCGTCCTCAAACGTGATCTTGTTCTTGCCCCAGACGGCGAGCGCTACCAATGCACTCGTGTCGCTGATCGGGGCGTAGCATCCGCGATTGCTGTTTGACAGCTGCGCACCGGGGATCTTCTGCCACCAGTGGTTCTCTGCGTAGCCAGACGGATACTGGCGGTATTGATAGTGGGCATGCGACATGCTGCTGATGTCGTCGTCCCCGTTGTGCTGGACACAGTATGCCTGCATCTCGAAACGTCGGTTGTCCTGGCCCCATGGCGTAACAACCGAAACGTGCAGTCGGTCCGTGGCGTAGAGTTTGCGATCTTCCGCCAAGAGCAGCGTAGTCGCTTCTGAGAGCGGTTTGATGAAATCCGCGACGTGCGGGCTCAGCTTTGTCATGGGTCGTTGTCCTGTGTCGTGTGTCAGACTGGCAGGCCGTCACTGTGGCGGTAGCCAGATCCCCCGCATTGTAGGTCGGCAGCGTTTATTTGTCAAGAGCTATGCGGATATTTTCCCCAAAATCTTTTCCAAAACGACTGTGTGCGCCGTTTTTGGGGTTATTTTCTCTGCTCCAGGAATCGCATCGGTGCCCGCGACAACCGCAAACGGACCTGCGAGAGCGCATGCGCGGAGCACATCGCGTGCCCAAGATGCGTTTGGCTTCTGCAACTGGAACTTGAACTGAGGCTCGGGCAGCTTCAGTTTTCCGATGCCCGATACGCGAACCTTCCGGTAGCCGATCTTCTTGATCTCCGCCATCTTCTGCGTGCCGGTTTCACCCGACTTTGTCCCGAACCAGTTTGCTCGGCGTTCACCCTGATGGACCAAACGGAATCCCAGATCCTTCCGCTTGGGCCGAGGCCATAGGTCTGTGAAGTTCGCGTCGTAGCTGCCGGCATGCGGGTAGCACACGTCGAAGATCGGCCACCGCCACGTCTGTGGGGCCGAGGTGTGCCACAAATGAAAGTAGCCGTAGGGATACAGCGGTGCCTCGTCCATGCGAGCTCCGCCCTCGTCGTAGCGGTACGCTCCGTTGAGGCAGTCCGGTCGTGCTTTCTGCGATGCGACTGCCCGCCAGTTCTTCGGCGGGATGATGTCGCTGTCGAAGTGCAGGCACCAGTCGATAGGCTCCAGCTTGCCGTACGCGACGCACAACCCGGCACCCTTGTTGAAGTACGCACCGTAGTCCGTGAACACCTCGGTCGTGACGATACGTAGATTCGACTGTCCAGTGTCTAGCGACAGAGCCTCGTCGTCAGGCCTCGTCACGATGACCAGTGAGTCCAGCGTGTCCAGCCAGATCGGTAAGGACTTCTTCAGTTGTGGCGTGTACACATCGCCGGAGCAGCTTGTGATCGCGTCAATTCTCATAGTGGCTTCCTAGCTAAGAGATACATGAAGTTTTCGCGGTCGTTCAATCGTGCGGTCGAGAAGCGATGCACCTCGAAGCCTACTTGGGCTAACACATGCCGCAACGAGGCCTCGTTGAAGAACCATAGGTGATCGGGGTTGGTCTGGTCCTCGTCGTCGGGGACTATGATGTACAACCAGCCGCCTGGCTTCAGCAGCGCTCGTACTCGCAGCAGTGCCTTCGGGGCGTCTTTGACGTGCTCCAACACATGGGCCATCAACACGAGCTCCAGCTTCCCATCGCCGGTGTCACAGCAATCCGGGAACACTCCCGCGATAGTGTGGACCCCATACTCGTTGTGCGTGTAGTTCGCCGCCCAGGGGTCTTCGTCCACGCCGATGTAGGTGTAACCCGCGCTACGGATCAGGTTGACATACGGGCTGACTCCGCAGCCGATCTCCAACGCGTATGCCCCTTCGGTCGTAGCAGTCTTTAGCTCCCCGAAGCTTTCTGTGAACTGAGTGAGATAGCTCGCTGGCAGCACGACACCAGCCTCTGAGAGCACCCCGAGAGACTCGTAGTAGGCGTGCCCAGGCGGGTGCTTGGCCTTGTACTCCACATGGTACGGGCACTTGATAGTATTGTGCATCACGCCCCAGCGAAGGTCCAACTCGTTCACGCAGCCACAGCTGTACATCATAGAACACTATTCTCTATGTAGTTGGTCGCCCGCTCCAAGTGCTTACCGTCGTCGATCTGGATCAAGTCCACGCGACGATTAGGCTTCTTGGGTTTGTAGATATCCTGGTGCGTCACAGACACCTCTTCAGCTTGGTGCTCGCCCACCGCCAACTGACCGTAACGACGCAGCGGTATGCCGCACGCATGGCAGTACTTGTCCACCTGCGCCCCGTAGTCGGCCATGGGGCGACGCCACCACCCAGGTACAGCTTCGAGGCCCAGGTCCGGCCAACTAGGGTCAGCCGCGTGTAGCATGGCCTGGGCTCCGGCTAGCTCGCAGAAGAACGCTCGCAGACCCTTCCCCGGCACGTGGCACAGCATAGCCGACCAGAACTGGTTCACGTCGCAAGTGGAGATCAGCTTCCACCGATCCTCCTCGGAGATGCCTACGTCCTGCATGGCCACGAACGGCGGACTGTGACGACCCGGCTTGCCGTTGTGCCCTTTGAGGTATGGCTTGCACTCGGGCCAGTCCTTAGCGAACTCGTCGTAGGCAGCCTGCACCATGTGCACGTTGAGGTTACTGACCGCTGGGTTGAAGACCCGACGCATGATGCTACCCTTGCCTAGCGGGTTATTGCACCACAGACCGCGTTGAGCGTAGGGAAAGTGTTTGCACAGGACGTTGCATAGCTCCTCGAACTTCGGGTGGCTGGCAGGGTTGCCACCGAAGAAGCCAACGACGCCGAAGTAGCCTTCGATGCTACGACACGCTTCCTCCATCTGCTCGACAGAGATCATCGCTGGCTTGCCGGCGAGGTTACTGCCCTGTGTGCAGCTGAAGCACGCTAGGTCGCAGCCTCGGGTGATGTGGATCTGTATCACTCCGCCTCGCCAGATGCCGTGGCGGACATCGTACGGCGACTTCATTTTGTCGAGGCACTCTTGCCGCTGCATTCGAAGCTCCTCCATTGCTCTGCGACCCATTGGATGTTCGGGTCTTGGTTTCTGGCGTTAGGGCTGATCGACGTGCGACGAACGTCCCGCAGTAGGTGGACGATCTTCGCTTGGTCCTTGACCGAGCCAATAGTGTCTTGGGTGCAATTCCAGATCCTGGACGCGAGCTCCAGCATCCGCAGACCGTGCTTGTTCTCTTTCAGTAGGAAGCCCAACGAGCTCTGGTTGATCCCGCCGTACTCGGCGATGAACGCTCGGTGCGAGACCTTGTTCCGTAGCATGGCCGTGGCCGCGTACTCCCATCGGTCGTAGAACTTTCGTACCTTCTCGCTGACGCGGCAGAACGTCACTCCGGTGTTCAAGCGTAACCGGCTCTCCGCAGGCTTCATGGTGTAAGCTAGGTCGAACGCATCGAACTGCTCGATCTCTTCGAGTGGCTTGAGGATCAGCGTGTCTACGTCGAGGAAGCCTACCAAGTCGCCGTCCTGGCAACTATCTACGTAACGCCGCTGATGGCGGGTCTTGCGGGTGTTCTGAGTGTACCCATTCGACCTGCCGTGTCCAATAGCTAATAGGTCGAGATCGCGATCTTCTACCGTGAGGATCTCCAACGGAGTGGCTGTGTTCGCCTCGGCGGATCTGCGCAGAGACTCCAAGTACCGGCAGTAGATCGGCGGCGACCTATCGAAGATGATCGTGACTAGCCTCATAGCTTACCTAACTTCTTCCGGACCCAGGCGTCTACGCGATTGAGCCATTGTTGCCTAGCTCCACACCCACCGCATGGTGGTAGGCCCATTTCCTTTCGGCAGTCCTCGTACAGCTGTGCCACGCCTAAGCTCTCTAAGAATTCCTTCAGCGCATCTCCAGCCAACTTGCGATCAGCAGCTGCGGATAATGGTTTTCCCTTCACGCAAATACGGATTTCGCGCGTCTCACTTGGTTGTGAACACAACCGACAAATTCCGTCTTTAGTATACTGACAGTGCATTATGCTGCGAACGAAATTGACGATGTAATATTAGCGTCTACCTCTTCCCAAGTATCTCCTTGAACGATCATTCCAGCACCGCGAGTAAAATTATCATCCAGGTCCGATAACTCAGAAAAATTCGCTAGTGTTTGGCCTTCAAATGGTCCTATTGTTGACAAACCTGAAGTGCAGAAATTTGCAGTATATGGTGATACCGCACTGCGTACCCAATCGTGCGAAGACATATCATTGCAATAGATCAAGCTTGCGTCCATTGGGATATCAATATCCATTGCACGATATTGTTCTCCATAACCTAAAGTCGATAGATATACAAATTTGGCCGGGGTATAGTGATAGCAATCCTTAAATACGGCTTTAAGTTCTAGACCTAAGCCAATCGTTAAACCTGGCGGAACCCCAGAGTCTCCAGAAGGAGGTTTGCATTGCAACGTGCCAGTAGCTTTAACTGCAACTAAGTATCCTTCTCGGGCAAAGTAATCCAGGCAGCTATTGTCATCCGGGTCTAGAATTGTTTCCATTGAGCACTTAGGGGCATCACTAGCAAGCATCGCTTCGGCAATCTCTTCATTTGTCATGCCGTCTTCTATCGCTTGATCTAAGTCGAAGAATATCACTTCGTACTGACACCCAGCGATCGTGCAAGGCACGGTCAATAGATAGTGATAATCAGCGCAAGGGTCGAGTTCAGTATACGGATCAACTTCAGTATACGTTCGATCTTTACGTCGTAGTGTCCAAGTACCATTGATGAATGCCCCAATATCGCATGCAGCTTCTACGTAGCAGTCTGTTTGTACAAACGGCCCGCCAATGTTGTACGTAGTGGAAATCACGGTAATTGAGTTTGCAATCTGAATGTCCCACTGCAGATACGTAGGAAGCAAACATCGTGGGTCAAGAATTACTTCTTCCGAAGTATCGGGTGGTGGAGGATCCCAACTCCCCATACCGAAAGAGCAACAGCATACGCACCACCAAGTGGGGTCGGGCAAGCAGCAGACTTCGACGCACTCCGCGTCGTCTATCGTGATGACTAGGGGCATCCTAGCTGCTCTCCCCACCGGAGGGAGGAATGATAAACTGCACGCCGCTGCCAGAAGGCTCGATGGTGATAACGATCGTGCCACTTTCGCAGATAGCGGTGCCGTCGAAGCCATCCTCGAAGTTACCCACCTCGAACGCTCGGTACACTGCTTGGTCGCCGGCAGCACCGAGGTACCTGTTGTTGGCGAAGCTCGCGTGGCCTTCCCAGTAGCAGGAGCTATCCACGTGCAGAGCCCATACGCGAGACGCGTACCAGGACGTGCCCTCGGCGATCGAGTCGCTCGACATCAGCCAGATGCGGTCGCCCGCCTTCATACCGGAGTCCGTGTGAGCGGACTTGAACTCTAGCGCAGCTTGCTCGATCTCGTACTCGCTATACCCCGAGTCTAGCGGGTCCATGATTAGGGCCTCGCCAGCCGCGTTGACTGGGGTCAGGTCCTCCTCGCTGAGCAGCACGCAGGTGCCGATTGATCCGCCGTTGGCCGACGCAGGCGAGACAACCTGAGCCATGGCGATCACGTTCGATGTGTTACCGCCTCCCCCGCGACGACCATGCTGAAGCATGAACTCGCCATTGACGAACATGCCGTGGACCATGTTCCCGCGACGAGCCATCTTGGCCACGCGGTTCAGGTAGTCCGCTCGAATGCCCTTGCCCGCCTCGAAGGGCGTCTTGGGTAGGCTGACGATGTTCTTCATTACGGGAGCATCCCTTCCATGTCCACGAGGGGATAGTTGTTGTACGGTCCTTCAGGACCAGGGATGCGGAACTGCCGCTTCCACGTTTCGTCCTTGGAGTGCCAGTACCTATTCCACCCGTCTTTACGCAGCGACCAGCGGAGCTCCACGTCGTAGTAGTCCACCCCTGGGGCAGTGCTGAACGTGCGAGTTACGGTGGCCGCAGACAGCATCAGGGTCTCGGCAGGGAACGTGAGGCCCAGCGATGGGCTGATCACATCGTCATCGTTGCACCCATTGATGTGGGTCATAACCTGCGTCGGGATGACGAGCAGCTTACTGTATCGCACGACGTAGTCCAGGCCGATGTTCAACCGCGACGGTGCTTCCTCATCCGTCACTGGGTTGTCGATATCGACTATGTCCGGGTCTTCCTCCTCTACCCCTGGCTGGCTCCAGAAGAACACCTGAGTGCCGTTGGCGTCCTTCGGATTGAGCTTTATGAACTCCGCCGATGGCTCGATGGTCTCGGTGAACTCTGCTGTCGTAACGTCGCCGGGTCCGCCAGGCTCGACACCAGCTTCGACCGCAAATTGGAGCGATATCTTTGCCCACTCGTACACGTTGCCGTGCCCGTCACTGGAGTTCTTGACTCGCTCGAACGGGCCCATCGTGCCGGAGCGAGCCACGATGTTGCTGCCCGGAGCGTACGGCCACTCCAGGCGGTTCTCTATGATGTTGAGGAAGATAGCGTGCCGCTGATCCCAACGACACTTGAGGTCCACTGCGGCAGCCCAGGACTGCCCATCGAAGCTCTCGCTCTCGGTCCACGCGAGGGCCTCGGGCTCCTCCAGGTCTGTCTCGTCGGTTAGCCAAGAAATAGGCATGCTAGATAGCCGTAGCTACGACTCCCTTGTTCAGCTTGTCGCGAATCTGGATCTCGACCTTGGTTTGATTCCGGGTCTCCTCGATCTGGTCCGCCATGGTCTTCAGGATTTCTTTCTGCGTCTCCAACTGACTCTTCGGGATATCGCGCTCGCCGGCAGTCGCAGTTTGGATTCGATTGAACACGCTGCTGGCGTCTTCGATCGTGGACTTGAATGGCTCGAGATCGATGTTCTTGGCCAGCTGCAAGATGGCGTCCTCGCGGCGACCGCGAGAAGCAGTCTCGTCCGTGTACATGCTTCCCGTTGCGCCCATGCCGAGCATGTTGCCTGCTCCAAGCAACGTGCCGAAGCCTGTACCCTTCAGCGGATCCAGGAACCACTTTTGAACCGCCTGTCCCTGCAAGTCAGCCATAGAGAAGTTGATGTCCTTCAGGATGCTGCCACCGCCCATGCCTGCATTCGTGAACTGGTTGAACGCTCCGGAGCCCATCCGAACAAACGCGTCGCGTACGCTTTCCTTAGTCTGTGGCCTGCCCGTAATGGCTCCCAGAGGGTTGGCTATCCCGCCTTGGATCAGATTGAACGCTTTCATGGCATCGGTGAAGCCACCAAACTCTTCGTGTATCGGCTTGAAGCCGAACATTCGCAGTGCGGAGCCCATGAACCCACCGCTCAAGAAGTCCTTCCCCTCGCCCATCATCCAGTTGTCGCTGCCCTTCAGCCCTTGCGGACCTACGGGTGCAGACCCGGAGAGGATACCAGCTAGGTCGGATCCCGCTTGGCCAGCCAACGCGGTCAAGAACGGCATCATCTCTGCGGTCTTGATCGCCATCTCTCCAAGCGCTCCGGCGAGCTTAGCGATCTCCTCTGCGAACTGACGAACCATGTCAGGGTTCATCTTGCTCATGAGGTTCGCGAAGTCCGTGCCCAGCTGATCTAGGATCGGGATCAGCTTCTCGCCTAGTGTAGCCGTGAATGCGTCGTACCATGGCAGCAGCGTGTCGCCTACTTGCTCGCGGAAGTTCTTCATGCCGAGCGTTAGATCAGCCTGCGCCTTGCCCGCTCCGCCCGTAGCCGTAGCCACGCCCTTGACGCCCACTTCCACCGCGTCGAGAATCACTCGTTGAGCCATGGCCGTCTCGCCAAGCTGAACCATGATCTTGAGCATGTCCTTCTGCTCTTCGGTGAAACGAACGCCAGACTTGGCCAAACCATCGAGACCGGACTCGGGGTACTCAAGTGCCTTCGCGAGTTGCAGTGCGTTGCTCTCCAGAGTACCGAAGCCTAACGCGGTGGTGTCCAGGACTGCCTTGATCGCCCGATCAAAGTTCTCGCCCTTGACGCTAGGAAACGCGAGGACCTGCCCCATGACGGTTTTGATCTTGCCGTCGTCCACGCGTGTGATTCGCTCGAGCTCGTCCGCCATCTGTTTCAGCTGCGGCACGCTGCGGCCAGCCGACGCACCCGTCGCCTGAATGACCGCGTGCAGCCTGGCGTCGATGGCCCGTCCCTCCATGGCCTCGCCGAGCGCTCCTTTGACGAAGCCTGTAATCGCCCGTAGGCCCGACTGAATCTGCTGCATGGCCTCCCTGCCGAGCCAGGTGGCAAACGCCGCTATGCCGATACTCCTAACCGTATTCGCCCAACCCTGCATCATCCCCTGGATGCCAGTTAGGCTTTGTCGGACCTGATTGAAGTCCGCCCCGAATACGATGTTGACGTCAGGTGTTCTTGACATATCAGAGGCTCGAATAGAACGCGGATAGTTCCTTCGCGTCCTTGAACGTAACTATGTTGCTGGTGTTGAGCCCGAAGACCGCTTCCAGCTGCGACAATGTGATGCGTCCTACGTTCTGGGGTTGTACTCCGCACCTAAGGATCAAGACTTCGGCGATTTTTGCTCGGTCGAATTTCTCCGGCTTTTCGCCCTTCGAGACAAAGGGGTCTCCTTGGTGGATGCCTCCTTGCCCATCACGTTGGCTCTGAGAAGCTCCAGCTTTGACAGCAGGGCTTTGGCCTTCTTTGCGTCAGAGATCCAGTTACGACACATCTCTAACGTCACCTCCGGGTGATTCCGGATGACCATGCGATAGAGTATCCGCGTGACCCCCGCTGGGTTGAGCAGCTTCAGGAAGTCCCCGCCGAAGATGTCGATACCTGCCGCTTCCGACGCAGCCATCCGTAGGATGCGATCGCCTTGGGCTTCGTTTGGAATACTGTTAGCCGCAGCGTTGCCCGCCTCGATCACTCGAGCCTTGAGCCACATCTCCAGCCATTCCAGATCTTCTAACTCCAGCGGTGAAAACTCGTACTCGACCCCGTCGCAAACGTGGCGGATGCCAGCGTGCGTTGCATTCCCCATTAGGTTGATCCTTCCCCGTAGTACTCATAGCCACTTGGCAGCAAGATCTTACCCAGAGCACCTGGGTCTTGTTCTCGCAGTGCCGTCCAGATGCCACTAACCGTGTAACCGATGATCGGTGGTGGGTTCGACGAGCGATCCACCTGGAAGTTCTGGTGAGCGTTCCAGACAATCGCGTCGAACTCGAAAAACAGCGTGGGCGTGACATACACCCGAACGCGGTTCGTGTTGTTGAGCTCGTACAACGCCACTTCCATATCGTCGTTGTGCACCTCGAAGCTGAGGTCCACTTCGAGGTTGCCGGTATCCCGCTCGGTCTCGCCATCCGCGACCGACGTCGAGGCAGGGCGGCGGAATGCCAGCGTGATAGCCTGCACTCGCTCCACTTCCGTGAACGTGTCGCTGTCGAGCGTGCCCTCGATGGTGACCCTGCCGTTCTTGCCGGACGCAGCCGGCACGCGGGTCTCGTCATGGTACGTGTTCGTCGTGTTCTTCTCGAGGTGGCCCATGACACCGAAGTTCGCCGACCAGTTGATCGGCGTACCGGCGGAGACAGGGATGTTCAGCGTGACATCGCTGATGAGCACCTCGCCCTCGTAGTTCACTAGCTGGCCAGGCTTGGCTGACGCCACGCCCGCGAACGCGAGTGGGTCTTCGCTAGGCATGGGGAAGTCGTAGCCCAGGCCTCGAACGAAGCCAGTCTCATCCAATACACCCTCTGTCGCACCGGAGGCACCCGGCACGCAGCTAGCGAAGTAACGAGCGACTGACGATTGACGGCCGAAGCCCCATGCTTGGGTGCAACCAATGCCTTCGACGTATGCGTATTTGCCAGAGCGTAACATGTTAGTCCTCGGAAGTGAGGTCCTCGTCCGGAAAGTTCATATGTACGTTGATGTCCCAAAGGGCATCCCAGCCTTCGATTCCCCGAGCGATGGCCAAATCCAAGTCCGCTTGTATGCTAACTATCTCTACGTTCTGAATGAACGCGTGGTCCCGGTAGGTCAACGACTCCAGGACTAACGCGTCATACTTCAGTGCGTGGATCGCTTGTATCATCCGCCACTGGGTGGGGAAGAACATGTAACCCACGCGGTCGTCGCCGGTCGATACCAGCAACGTGTAGGTCTGTATAATCTCCGTCCCGCAGCTGGCATTACCGAGGTTGACCTGCGTCGCCGTCGGTCGTAGCTGCCATTCAGGGAAGTCCGCCTCTTCCCGCACGTCCGGCTCTGGGTCGCGAGAAGAGTTCCAAGAGATCAGCTTGAACTTGCGATCTTTTAGAACCTTCACCAAGCGATCATACACCAGGGTCAGCGGTTCCCGTGTCACTTAAGCTCCTGGGCTATAATCTTCTTAGCTGCGTTACCCATCCGCTTCATCTCTGGGTTGCCTGGTGTGGCAAAGATGATACGCTGCGGCAAATGACGCTTCTCGTTCCCTCGTTGATGGAAGCTCATTACGTCCCGAACTGTAACCCCGGTCGGTACCGTTAATGTGCGCTTGCTGTATTGGAACGACCCGTCTTTGTTCTTCTTGCCAGTCTTCTCGTAGTACGTTACCTTTCGGGTGTACTGAGCATCCGAGCCCATCGACACCGTGGCTACGAAAAGGGCACCGGACTTTTGTTTGGTAGGCCCGAGCTTCGCTACGTTAGGGTGTAGGTTCCGACGCAACAGGGCGGTGTCCACCAAGATAGCCGGTGGCTTAGGCGGCTTCGGCGTCTCGCCTGGCTTGAGTTTCTTCTTACGGCCAGGTCGCCGATTGGCGATCGTGCGAGGAGACAACTTCTTCCAGGCTCCCGTCGTGCGTTTGCTGTCGGGTTGATCGACAGATCCGCCTCGGGAGGCCTGGGAGAAGCGACGTTGGGTGTAGGCAGAGTACATTCGCGACCACTGCTCCATGACCTTACTCATGACAGCAGGACTATTGAGAACCCTGGTTCGGAGAGCCTCTAATGCGCTGTCGCCGCGAATCCTAATTTGAACGTGAAAGTCTGCCACATCACTATGAAGATGCGCCCGAGTAACCCTTGACCAGCAGCTTCGGCCGTTTGCAGATCATGAGCGGATTGGACTCGGTATGAATATCAATACCGGCGTTCCAATCCTTCATCTTCTGCATGGCGTACACTTCCTTGCCCGGCGTGTTGATGTCGTCCATCGTGTTCGCTGGGGAGAAGTGTTGCTGGAAGAGATCCTCTACGCCCACTGGGTAGAAGTTCGCTTCGTCGGCCGCGAAGAAGTTCCGCGATCCGATCTTGCCTCGGTAGTTCTCGAACGTGATGTCACCGAACGTGACGGTGTTCGAGCCTCGGCCCATCGTGCCGGTGCCCTGCTGATCGATCGACCAGCGGTAGTTCGTCTGCTCGTTGTAGTTCGTCCGTACCTCTTCGTTGTTGACGAGGTTCTGGAAGAACGTGTTGCCGACGAACGCGTGGATGTGGTCGTAGGTCTGGCCACCGAGGACTTCCTCGGTGAACTGGATGATCTCCAAGCAGACGGACTTGATGCCTTCGCCGCTGCCTTCCAGATCGAAGTAGAACTCTTCCTGGGTCAGGCCGAGTGCGTCGAAGACATCCAGCAAGACCGTCGCGTCCTCGTCGGCGTCGATCAGCCGACCTTGGATCGCGTTGACTCGCCAGTACTCATGCGTGGCTTCGTGCGAACGACGCAGGCCGGTCAGCTTCTCCGTCATGAGCTCGCTGGCCGACACGAGTTGCTGCTCGCTGCCGTAGTGACGAATGCCGCTCAGGTCCTCCGCTTCGAGTGCGTCGTCGAAGGGAATGTAAGGGACATAGAACGGAATCAAGTCCCGGCGGTCCGCTGGCTTCTTGGTCGTTTCGCCAGACCGACGAGGCTTGGTCGGGATGAGCGAAATCGTCTCACCCTTTCGCTCGACTGCTACCGTGTAGCTTGTCGGATGCTTCGTTTCGAAAAGACCCATCGCCCCAATGCGTCGGGGGACGTAAGGAACGGTGTTGATGGCTTCCGTCAATGAAATAACACTGAAGGCGTCATCGTTGAAGATATCGAGCATCTGAGGAACTCCGAAGTAACAGTTGAATCGTATCCAGCGTGAATGGACCAGTAAGTTGGGCCTACGAATCGCGACCGCTCGTTGTGAACTCGACCGGCTCGCGGACAAAGCGAACACCTTGGTTGCGAAGATCGAGCAGACGCGTGATGAGCTCGGCGTCCGTCTCGTCATCGTCAGCACGGACGATCTCGTCGAGGTTCAGCAGGGCGGGACCGCGCACGAGCACCGGTACCGACACCTCGCCGTCGCCAGCTTCGATCGTGATATTCTCCAGGCAGATAGCATCGGAGAAGGTCGGCTGCGAGCCAACGACCTCATCGGCAGCGGCAGGGTTGACGAGGATCTCGCCGATCTCGTACTCGCCCGTAGTGAGCTTGACCGCAGTGCGGGTGTATCGCTTCTCGATCTCCCACAGAACAAGATCATGGACCTTCTTCTTGTCAACGACGGGAGTACCAGCTAATGGACGCGGCATGTGATCTTCTCCGAAATAAAACTGACTGACTTGAGGTAACGAAGCCTAAGAGCTAGGCTCGCTTTTGAGATCGTTCCTTGGCTCGCTTCGCGGCCTCGATCATGGGGTTTTCTTTGCCGTTCTCGTCCTTGGACAGACGGATGACACTGCGGCCCACGTTCTGGATCGGCCGAGCTTCGGCGATCTTGCGGGCCTGCGCCACCATACGGTCGAACTCGGTCTCTCCGCTAGCGTTGTCTTCGCTGCTGAGGCTGAGGTCGCCAGTGATAGCATCGTCGGAGCAGTACGTCTTCTTCCACTCGTCGCCGAGGGCAGGCGTAAGCACGCGCTCCTTCACCAGGGAATCGATAACCGTTTCCCGCGACAGCTTGAACTGTCGGACCATGGCGGCTGGGAATGAAAGATTCAACGCAGGTTCCTCCACTTCTTCGAGGTTCTGAACCTCTTGGAGAATCAACCGCAACTGCTCGGGCTCGGATGAGCCTTCGGGAGCGGAGATGCCAAGAGCATCCAGGATCTTAGTAATGAGCTCGTTCATGCTGCCTCCGCCTTTGCCCTTAGATTTAGGTGCAGGCTCATCAGCGAGTTTCAGGCCGGACTGCGTATCGTAAGACAGCACGACCGGACCCTTCCAATCTTCCAGACCAGGCACTACCGGGACGGAAGTAGCGGCGACGTGCCGCAGAGGATAAGAGTACGTCTTGCCTTTGCCATCGACAAAGGACTTGGGGCACATGGCGGAGACATCCACGCGGGTGCACTTCTTCTTGGCATCCTCGTCGTGGAACTTCACCTTAATGAAGGTGGACATCACGCCGTCTTTGTTCGGCTTCTTCTGAAGGTCCAGAACCGTCCCGCGATCGTTGTCGGGATCTTCCACGTGCGTCTTGAAGAAAGGCACGCGGATCTTGGTCTTCTGGAACTGCTTGAACTGGGAGACCATGCGATCGAGGAACGGTTCCTTCACCTCGACGGTGACGGGTTTGTCGTTCTCAACCCACGGACAGATCTCGCCGACGGGAAGTAGCTCCTTCTCCATCACGAGCGGATCAGCGGTCTTTTGCCAGGCTTGCGTCATAAGAGGTTTAGTGAGCGGGGTAACTTATGTCAAAATAAATTTACAATAAAAGTTCCGTGAAGTCCGTCTCGAATCCTGGATCGGGTGAGGCACCGGATGGGACCTTAGTTTGAGTAACCTCGTCGTCGTAAATAGCGACTGCTTGACACCGGCAGTTCCAGCCATTGGGTGGCCAGAACTGATCCCAGAACTCATCGTCCTTCTTTCGCTTGATCCCGTCGAGGACTTCGTGCTCCTCGCGGACTCGATCGTCGCCAACGGTCAAGTACTCAAAACCCCATACGTCCAAGTCGCCTTCGAAGCTGATGCGATGGGCGACGCCATATGCTATGGCCGAGTGCGTTCTGACTAGGGTCTCTATGTACCCAGTCGATCTAGGCTGCAACCCATGGCGACGAATCGCTTCGAGCATCTGAGCGACGCCCTGCTCCGTCGGTAGGTTCAGCTTCGTGACGTCGGCCAACGCATCGTTCATCACAGTCCGGATATCCGCCACGGACTTCTTGACTGCCTTCGACGACGTCGGGTAGAACCGCCTCTTGATGTTGCCTAGGTCTAGGTCGAACAGATCCGCTATGCGAGTGGCGTCCTCGAACACGGAGGCCAGCTTGAGGCTCTTGGCCATACTCCGCCGCTTGTTACCTACCTTCAGCCGGAGCAGGTAGCTGTAGGCCATCACATTGGCCAACTCGTCGGTGGCTTTCTCCAGGAGCTCCTCGTCCGGGTCTTTCACCCGAGGCCCCGAGGCGAGCCACCTCTTGTTGCTGCGTGCCATATCGGCCGCTACCCGCCACATCCTGGATGCCAGCAACCCGGACCGCCCCACCACTCGCTCGATGTCGCGAACTTGCAGTTTGGCGATAGCCCGCGTGGTTTGTCGCCTAGCCTGAATAGTCGCCCGAGACATACGGCTCCTGATCAAAGGTGGTAGGTGACGCGAACACCGTCGGTATCGTTTGAGGTTTCAGCCCCTCGGCCAGTTTGATCCGGCCACGAGCGATCTTCTTCAGCGTGTCTTCGGCTCGCGTCCTTTGATAGTGGAGACGATGCTGAATCGTGCCGTCCACCGGGTTGAAGTCCACGACGCCACGCGACTCGTACGCGTAGACGCCACTGAGTAACATTGCCGAGAACGCGATCTCCTTCGGCACTGACGTGAGCAGCGTAAGGTCCACATACGGACTGTTCTCCAAGATCTCATCCACCCGCTGCTCGGCCAACGCGATCATCTCGTACAACCGCACCGCGTAGTCCACTGGCTCGTCCTTGTCGCTAACGGCGATCCACTTGTGGAGGTTGTCCATGTTGTAGAACCGCCCGATCGCTTCGCTGTTCGTGTAGCGACCAAAGACCAACGCGGCAGACTTCACGTACTCCGTCGTACGAGGCAAGTGGTAGGTAGTGTCGTTGTACAGCACCTCGACGTAGTACTGGTACTTGGTCACGTCCTCGGGAGCGATGAAGCCACGAGAGTAATGACCAATGCCAGTCACGCCGAACGTGGACCCGTCGGCGAGCATAACCTCTTGGGTGTCCATCCGGATCACGCCGTACGTACTCGAAGGGTTTGACAGCGTGGGGATCTCGTCCGCGTTCACGAACTCGCCCTGGTCTAGCAAGGCGAACCGTAACGTGAACACCTCGACGGGATCTGGCGGATCGGACGACTCCTCCACCGTGTCCCGAGTGATGCGATACGTCTCGGTCTCGGAGACGATCTCAATGACGTACTCGTAGTCTACGTCCTCCTCGCTGTCGAACTCGTAGGTGTACAGTCCGCCGCCCTCCGACACCATATCAGTGCCGTCGGCGACGATGACTTCGAGCGTATCCTTGTTCCGCACCCCGTATGCCCCTAGGGCATCCGACAGCTTGACCGTCTCGGGGAGTGCGTCTGCAGTCCAGTTGAATGAAATCAGCATTAGATGTCAATCGAGATGGGTCGTGGAGAGGTGATGTCGTCGATGCTGCGTTCGTCCTCGTTGATAGCGAAGTCCCGCAGTGCCTGCACTTGAGCATCGGTGAACGGAATGCTGAATGGCTTCGCCACCGCGTTGCCATCACCGTCGTCCCAGATGCAGACGCCACGAAGCTCCGCATCGGAGATAGTCAGCTTCTTCATGTAGATGCCGTAGTCCTCGCCATCGAAGATCTTTACGACACTCGCGGTGGAACGAGCGATTAGCTCCGCCCCGTCCTCGTCGTACACAGTGACGCCCACCGTTCCGACACCATCGGCGATCGGGAGCATTGCTTCCGAGATGATCGTGCTCATGCTATCGTGACCTCACTGCTTTGTGAACTTTATCCATGATATCGAGTACTGAACCCGCTTCCGGATCGTCTTCCGGCGTGGCAAGCAGCGCTGCTTCGTTGCGAGCCTGAATCGCGTCAAGTGCTCCGGTCGTTAGCTCGACCGTCGCTCCGTTCCACACGCTCGACACCGCTGCCGCAACGTTCGTGTTGCCCGTTGTCGAGAGTGTGCGCGTGGCAGTGGCCCACACCGCTGTCGCAACCGCCGAAGCGCTCGCTCCATCCGTGAGTGTACGAGTAGCATTCCCCCACACCGCTGTTGCGTTCTCAGCTGCTGTTGGTGCTGAGCCGCCCGTCGTGATCTGATCCCACATGTCGGCCCGCAACGGATAGATCACGATCTTCGACGAGTCCGTCGGTGCTGTGCTGAACGCTGGCGAGACCGTGAGCGCCTTCGTCGTGCCGTTGTACGCCGTGATGACTCGCGTTTCCTTCGCTGCCGGCCCAGTGTAGACCGTCGCAACGTAGTCCTTGTAGAAGTCATTGACACTTGAGGGGCTGCCAGAACCGCCAAGAATGACATTCGTTGTCGTACCACCAGTCGTCACGCATAAGCCGTTGAATAGCCAGCTTCCTGTCTCGACTATGCTTTGCTCGTGGACGTCCGTCAGATTGTTGAGCGTTGCCGAGCTAATCGTCGAGTTATTCGTCCAGAACGATGAGAAGTTGGTTTGATTGTACGCACCAGACATTGCGCTGCCGACGGTCGCATCTCCGACCCAATAAGTCAGATTCGATTGCGGAATGCCTTGCGGAAGAATGATGTAGGTCGAAGTGTTATCCGGAGCCGTTCGCCAGCTTCGGTTGACGTATGCCTTCTTCGTCGAGCTTCCAATGTAGTCGTAGATCGTGCGAGACTGCCCGGCTCCAGTCCCGCCTGTAATCACGACGAGCGCTTGATTGTAATAATCACTGACGGTAGACGGGCCAGACGATTGAAGAATGATCGTATTAAGCTCTTCGCCTTCGACAACCGACGAGCCTTGAGACGTGCCGCTGTTCAGTGTTGTCTCGCTGCCGCCACCAGCCGCAGTATCCAAGATAAGATCGAGCCGCCCGCCATTGGCCCAATCAGTTTGCAACTCGTTCGTGTCCGAGAGGATCGAATCGACAATCCCATCAATCGTATCGACGCTCGACTGCGAGGACCGTGCGTCGAGTATATTGTCCAATCGGCCACCGTTGGCCCAATCCGTTTGCAGTTCGTTCGTGTCCGCAAGTGCAGACGTAACTTTCGTATCGGTCGCCGGTCCAGCGTGTCGGCCAGGATACACCCGCCAAATGTCGTCCTCTACCACCGAGAGCGTGGCATCGAGCGTCACGATTCCATCGCCGCCATTCGAGATGATTGTCCGTGTGGCGATGTCGCCCAAGTCCGCGCGGGTAATGACCAACTCCATGCCGGTGAAGTCCGACTGAGCGTTCGCACCGTCGAGCGTGATCGTCGTGCCAGTGTCGCCGCCTGTGCCGAATTGACCAGACTCTTGCACGTTCGCCGTTGCGATAACGCCACCCGCAGTCGTCCCGCTGATCTGCGCTGCATTCACTGGCAGATACCCGTCGCCTCGCCATGCGTCGTAGACTGTCGCGGGCAATACCGTGAACTCAACCCACACCTGCTGGAACGTCGCCGTGTGAACCGCCTTCACGATCAACCGCCCTGGCGTACTGGTGTCGGTCGTGCTGAGTGGTATTAGGTACCAGCCATCACCGTCGTCCGTCGGGTCCGTCGTGCTGTTGCGAGCCGCGAATGCTCCGTTGTCCTTCGAGACTTCAAGATAGCCTTCGAGCGTGTTGACGTTGATTGTCTCCGGCGTCTTGCCGTCGTCTGCATCCAAGAACGGACCTACTTGCACCGTAATCGCCGTATCTTCCTTGAGATACTGAGCACTTAGTGCCTGCGAGCTAATCGCCAAGAGAATCAGAATTGATCGAACGAACTTCATTGTCGCCTCCGCTTCGATAGCAGTAGTGAGCGTGGGCCGTTGCCGCCTGCCGGTGCTGTCTCGTGCAACGAAATCCAGCCAGGGATTACGTCGCTCGATACGCCAAGAGTTGGGTTGAACGTTTGAGTGTTTGTGCCTGTGACTACTTTACGTTGATTGGCAACGGACATACCACCGGCACCGTTCGTGCCGGTGGATTCCGTCGTGTGAAGCGTAGACCAGCTGCCATCACTGCTGTCACCATCCCCAGTGATAGTCTGATCCGCTCCACGCTCATTGAACAACACGCCTACCACGCAGTCGCCAGTCGGAATAGAACTAGTAGTAGTAGTTGGCGAAGCAGTTGCTGAGCCCGCTTCTGATGATCCGCCAACATACGAGAGCGTATATCCGCTTGTCGGGACGATCTCCACTAGCGTGGCCAGCGTCATCGTGTTTGCTTGGCCATAGGTTATTGTTATCGTGTCGCCAGTATCGAGCCCGTTCGTCAGTGGGCTGGTGAATACTGCTCCCTCAACGCCTGCATCTGCGGCACCAGGATCATACAGCGGAGATAACCGTCTCGTCCATGTGTTACCATTCGTATCAGTGACAGTCCAGCTGGAATACGCAGTACCATTCGTATTGCTATTGTCCGCCGAGATAACCAGCACACCCCATGAGCCAGTTGCGAAGTTGCCCGATGGCGTGATCGTCGCCGTCGTGGCCGATGTGTTCTCGTACAGCGTACCGCGATCAGTAGTCGTGATCGCAGCTTGTGCTGACAAGCAGACCAGGCTCAGTAGTGCTGCGAGTAAGTATCTCATTCGGGATCCGGGTACTCGAAGTCCTCGCCCGCCCCTCCGACACGCTGCACGTTGATTGTGAACTCGGAGTCCTCGTTCAATATGGTAGGGTCGGGGAACGTGACGTCCTTCGACGAATAGCCATGCACATTGACAACGCATGCCGCGTCCTCGTCGTCGCATCGCTCTACTATAGTTTCGTCAAAGTACGTCGTGTTATCGATGAAGATGAAAATGTCGTAATGCCCGTAGTTGTAAGCAGCTTGCATCGCACCGACGATTGGGCAGAGAATCAATGCTTCCCATCTGCCAAGCGGCGTGACTTCCGCCTTCATGCGTCCGCCTTGCACGAAGTCGAACACCGCTTCACCCTTCGTTCCGCCGCCTGGATCAATCGTGATCGCTCGGAAGATCCACTCGACCGACTGCCGTTCCTCGACGACGACCATCTTCTTAATCCAATGCATGAAGCAATCAGACACAGTGATGTGGTCGCAGTGGTTTACTCCCGGCGCGTAGAACACTCGATTTGCAACACCGAACATGCAGCGGCTAATCTGAATGTTGCCGACCGGCCAGTCGCCGCCGTTCACTTGATAGAACTTCACTAGATCGCATGTCATATGCTCGACGCCTAGTTCGTCCGTGCCGAGTCCGCTGCCGCCAGGGACAGAGATACCTTCGATGCCGATGTCCTCCATCACGAATGCGCCCGAACGAACGTCTAGCACTGTCCCGCCTGGCGCTCCATTCCATATGAGGATTGTCACTGGCCTGTCGTCGCCCGTATCCCAATTGCCGTTGTTGCGTACTTGATCCGGCATTCCGTTACCGCGCAGGCTCCACCCTGGGCTGTGCGAACCAATTACCATCGTCGATGAGACAAAGTACATGCCCGCCGGCAATCGCTTGCCCTTTCGCATCCACTCGACTATAGCCGGACCGTTATCAACGCTGGTGTTGTCCCGCACCAATGCGGGCACGGTCGTCGGAGCGATCAGCTCCAGATTGATAGCACCCATCGAAGCGATCAACGCACAAGCGAAGATCATCATCGCGGGGACGGCAAGATGTTTTGGTCGTTGCATGTTATCCTCTGTAAGCAAAACAGCGGCCCAAGCGCGGGGACACCTGAGCCGCTGCTCTTGCAATCAAGCCTTCGCAGCTTGACCTTCTCTTCGTACCTAACGCTTAGCCGGTGGATCGTAGATCACACGGTTAGCGGTTCCAGTATCCTCGTACACTATCACTAGCTGCAACCCTGCCCCCTCGCAGGCATCCTGCGCGTCGAGCAAGTTTTCTCCACCACATGCGTAGATCACTTCCTCCTCGTCGCCTTCCGGCTCCGGAGTAGGTAGTGGCTCGTCATCTGGGGATGGCACATCTGGACCAGGCGTCGGTTCAGGTAGTGGCTCCGGTTCCGGCTCGGGTGCCGGATCTGGTTTAGGCGTAGGCTGATCGCATATCAAGATTAGGCCCGCTCCGCTGGAGCCAGCTTTCTTCTTGAGGTACGAAGCCTTACCTACTGCTGACATCCAGTCCTCGCAGTTAGCTACTTCCCAGACGACCCGCTTGTGCGGACCGCGAGCTTGGTAGACGTCGATCTTGACGCCATTACGCTCATGGTTCGCTCGCACGTAGCCGCCGATCAGCTTACCTACGAATACGTTGAGCTCAGCTGGGTCGTCGGGCAGCGGCGAGACAGGTGGGCTCGGCTCTGGCGTAGGCACGTCATCGGGCTCGTCGGGTAGCGGAGCAGGGTCTGGCTGCGGTGCCGGTGCCGGCTCGTCCGGCGAGGGTTGCGGCACGTCATCCTCTTCGTCCCACGGCCACCAATTCTCGGCTGGGGCTGAAGCGAAACGCACTCGGGCTCTGGTACTGGTGGCTCCGCCATGACTACCATGGCTGCCCGCACTAGCGTGGGCTCGGTCTCTGAGCCTGCACTTACCGATGGCTCCTTCCGCTGTGACCACTAGGGCCAAAGCAGAGATCATCGATACTGCTATGATGAATTTTCGCACTGGAAAATCCTCGGGGTGTTTGTGGACGGGAACGGACGCTACTTCAACATCCCCTCGATCGCGTCGAGGACGGAGTTGAACGCAAACGCCAACATCGGGTTGATCTTCTCGAGGTGTGGCGTAGCGAACTCTTGCAGAGCGTTGATCGCTGCGACCAGAAGCTTCTTGAACGGCACTGGGATGTCCAGCGTTCCAAGATTCTCCAGACCCTTAACTAGGTCCTTGGCTTGAGTCTGCTCGTGCGAAGGCATTGCCTGCAAAATTCTCTCGGCTGCTTTCATTGGTGGATCACCTCCTTCGGTGGGTTAGTAAGGTCAAACTGAACTACTCGACTCGGTGAATCTATGTTCGCTACTGCATATCGGCGGCCATCGAACGCACTTAGGATGCGAACGGAAATAGCCACTGCTTTCTTCTTGCCGTCCTTGCACAGGATGATGCAGTTAATCTTGGTCACCTTGCCGCTGGACTTAGGGTCGGCCATGGACTTCACGTAAACTTCCCTGTGCTTGGCGATCAATGCTCCGTCGTCCATTAACGCCTCAACGCCTATCTCCTTCATCTCTTCCAGCGTCCAGCCGGTCAACCGCTCCAACGCTTTGTTCCACTCTATGACCTCATGGTCCTCGTCCATGATGCAGAGGCCATAGTTCGTATCGTCTAAGACGCACGACACTATCCGATAAAACTCTCGCTGCCTGACCCCTTCGACGTGCGACATGTAGGCTCCAAGCAGAGCCAAGATGCACGCCCCGCTCATCGCTACAAACGCCGCCACGCCTCTAATCTTTTGGGGGATCATTGCTGTCACTGATGGCCAATATTCTTCTAACGAGGTTAGTAATATCCCGCATCTTGATCGCACGGACACCCACCAGCATGCCGCAGGCGACGACCTTCCAGGGATTGTTCTTTCCTCCCAAGTATTCATACCCTACCATGCCGAGACCTGAGCCCAATCCCCCGTATAGTAATATGGTGCCGATGATCGTTCTGAACCGCAGTGGCTTGTCTTCCAGCAAGACCACGGCTAGCCCACTCAACGCGGCTGCTATGTAAGTAACCGCGAATGTTAATTCCGGCGACCATTCCATCACTCACTCTAGGGCTGATCTGTTGTAGGTCCAGCTATCCCACAGATAGTCAAGCAACTTGCCAATAATCCATCCGGCCAAGATCATCAAGATCAAGCTAAGCGTAATGAACCCTTTGACCTCCGGATCCTTGCTCACTTCGTGGACCAACCAACTTCGATCCTTGGCGTAGTCCTTGCCACCACCCACCACATAATCAGTCAGTTTCTCTTCTGCCACGGACACCATGGTCCGGCGTTCTGTTGGCGTCGTCGCCCGAGCTACTAGCCAGTCTTGGTCTAGCTTATCGCAGATCGCCGCTCGCTGGTTATCCGTTATGATTTTCACCAACCCACCCCGCAACTGAACCTAATGCCGAGCGAGGGTCCGTAGGAGTAAACTGGTTGGGAGTAGTACACAGACTGCGAGTAGTAGACCGGCTGCGAGTAGTACACAGGTTGCGAATACACAGGCTGCGAGTAGTAAACAGACTGTGAGTACGCAGGTTGTGAATAGTACGTCGATTGGGAATAGTAAGGCTGCGAGTACGTAGCTCCTCCGCCGCACCCTCCCGGACCGCACTGCGCGTAGCCCACGCTCGCCATGAAAGCCAACACCAACGCCACCGCTAATAGACATGCGAACCTCATGATCACCTCCTCAGTTACACGTAGCACACCCGGTCATCCCGCCAGTCGGCACAAATCCGCTGGCACGAACTGTTCTCCATCGCGACGCAGCAGTGGACTCTCGCATCCCCTTGGTGCCTCCGCCGCAGCTATGTCGCATCGGGTCGTCGTACTCCCCGCATTGATTGCACACTCGGAAGGCTGGGCCTTCGCATCGGTGGTTGCAGCTAGTGGGCCCACCGCAGATCGTACACATGCCGTTGTCCTGGTATCGATCCCCGCGACACCCAACGCAGCCGCCCAACAAAGCCTCACCCCGTAGTACCTCCGCTCGGCGTTCAGGGTTGTCCGGCAGGGCCTGCGCCTCAATGGCCTGCATGGCCACTGCGTCGCCGAACGGGTTGGCTTGGACGGTTACTTCCCCTGGACCTTGCATGCTGGCATACACGACCCTAGGGCCACTGCCAGAGTACAATGGGCTCTGCTTAACGTAGTACTGCGGAGCGGCGAGTTCGGCCACACCCGCGAACCGACCCTCGCCGCAGTCTCCGCAGCCAGGCCCCGTCCGAGGCTCTACGCTAATACCTATTTTGTTGTAGCTCCATATCGGAGCCGACTCGATCTTATTGATGAAGCTCTGTGCGTCATGCGACAGAAGACTGTTCAGGCTCTGCTTGTGGCCCCAGTCCGATGTCAGCAGTACGCAGTGCGGAACCATACGACAACCCCACTTAGCGATCTCTGCTTGACTCAGAGAGTCTCTGTCTATGATCCCGATGGCGTACTTCGAGCCTATCGCGTCTATGACCTCTCGGCTGAGCAGCACCTCCCGCTTGAACTTCTGACACGGAGCGCACCACGACGCCGTGAAGTAGAGAATCACATTCTTATTCTCGCGGGCAGCCCAGGACTTTGTAGTCGCGATCGAGTTTGTATATGTCAATACCTTCGAGTCGTCGGTAGCCTCGACCTGCTCTTCCACCCTGGGCTTCGGCTTCGGCGTGTGCTCGGGGCAGTCCTTGCATGCACACTTGCCCTTCTCGCAGGTACAGACCCCAGTGTTTGCGCAGTCGCAGTACTGTGGCGACATGTCCGACGCACCCCAGTCCCGCTCCAAGTTTGTGACGCGACGCTCCAGCGCAGTCAGCCCATCATGGTACTTCCGGTGCTCTACTTCCATAGTGGTCAGCCGGTGGTTCAGCTGGGCGAAGTGATCGCCGATCGCCATCTTGCCATCGCCACCACAGACGCGGCACTGTGTGAGCCCATCCCCGCTGCGGCCAGTGCCGTTGCAGTTAGCGCATACGTCGCCTGGTTGCGGCGTTGGGATATCTGGTCCTGGGATAGGCGACCCTATCTCGACCGTATTGCCAACGGCGTCCGCTGCGTTTGCTTTGCCACGCTCTACCTCGAACTGCGCTAATGCTGCATCCCCGAGGAGACCGCATAGCAAGAACATGTAGATGATCTTCATGCTAAACAATCCCTTGTGTGTCGAAGTCGTACAACTCCTGAGTGAAACCCTTGATCGGCGAGAAGGCGTACGAGTCCTGCTCTCCGAGTTGCTTGTCAACGTCATCCTGGTGCGTTCTCCACGAGCACCCCATGACTGCTTGATCGTTAATCTTTGGGTACGGTCCGCTCACGGACTGACCCCACGAGTTGAATTGGTACAAGTATCCTACGCCAGACTCTGTCCAGCCCACGCCGAGGTACACCATCTGGTGCGGCCAGCTGCCGTTGCGACGAATGAAGCCTTCGCTGTCTCGATCGCCCTCGTATCCTACTCCGCTCGCGACAGTCACTGGGCAGCCGGCACTGATCGCCGCAGCCGCCTCGTCGAAGCTCCGCACGAGCGTAACGTCCATCACTGGGTACTGCCGAGCGATGTCGTCTAGTTTGTTCTTGTCTTGCTGCCCTCCGCAGCCGTAGTAGCCCCACTCTTTTGCTTTACGCTGATCGTAGCGAGTCAGGTCGTGCTCCGCGACTCCGGTCTCCTTCGAGTAGTCCTTGCGTAGCAGCACACCGTACTTGCTGACCCAGTCGGCAGCCCAAGAGCCAGCCGCCCCATCTGAGTTATAGTCCATCTGAGGACCGCCATGCACTTCTACTCGGCAGCCTCCGTAGATTGCTTCCGTCGCCGCTCGACCAGGCCAGGTGATCTCGCCCTTGGCCGCCATGTTCCATAACAAACACGTACACGCTAACTCGGCACCCCACGACACGCAGTCGCCGATGCCTTGTGCTTCCCGCTTCCAGCTGGGGTCTACTCTGTCCTTCGCTTCCCAGAGGCGAACCTCTGTCCCTCGCTTCAGTTGGCGCACCATCCGATCAGGGACGTGCTTGACTGCCATCTGAGCCTGGAAGAACTCTTGGTAGTGTCGGTCGGGGATCCGACCAAATAGCTGCTTCGTCATAGCGCCTTCGCATACCCAGCGTTGATTTGTCTTCGTCCCAGCGTCGTCTTGTATGGTTCGACTAACGCGTCCGCGAGCACTCGCTCTAGTGTAAGTAGCCTAGACACGTTGGCCACTTCCTTCCCTCGCCCTCGCGTGGTGAAAGCTGCGTCTAGGTTTATGATCAAGGTGCAGTCCTGGCCGTTGGCCATGCGTTGTAAGTTGTTTCGGGATACCTTGCCGCCCCGCTGGTCGAGCTCGGGAGCCCAACACCCGCGAGGGTTGGTCGGGTCGTTGAGGTCTACGAGCCTCACGGATATCGTGAACGTCACCCGTTCGTTGCGTACTGGCGAGCCATCTACTTTCGCTCCGGGAGCACTGAGGGTTAGCGTGGTTTGAAAGATGAACGTATCACCGTCGTGCACCGAGATAATCTTCCCCGGCACTCGCAGCTGAGCTCCGTAGCACACCGCGTTCAGCACCAATAGGATCTTCAGCACCAGCAGCATGAAGTAGCCGCGTTTGGTGAGCCCTATCTTCATAACGTCCGAAGCCCTTCTGCTACTTCTCGGAACATGGCAGCCGCCGACGCTCGGCGAGCATCATCGAGTTGCCCTGGGTCTTTCAGTCGTCGTACGCTCATCTCTTGAGAGATGAGCACTTCGGTGCGAGGAAATCTGGTGGACAATGGGGTGGTGTTCGCAAGAAAGCGATGTCGTTGTAACCGAGCAAACGCCTTCCCCAGCCCGTTCGCCGTTTGTATCCGCTCTTCCTGAGTGCCATTGTACACCAGCGACTCAGCCATCTGAGCATACATGGCAGCCAGGATGGATGCTTCGTCCGAGGTGCAGCCTTCGCTCTTGAATGAGGAGGCAACTGTCGCGGAAAACGAGGTCGGCGTAGGAACTGGGGTCGGCGTAGGCGTCGGCGGTCCTGGAGGTAATGGACCAGGCGAGGGTACGCTACGGAGGAACAGCCACACTGCTCCACCGACGAGCACTGCCGTCATCAACATCACAAAGAGCATCCCAACGCAACCTATCGCCAGCGTGGAATTCTCGATCTTTCGGGGCTCGGTCATGGGCGAGCTACTAGCTCCTTGAACTTCCGGTCCACGAAGTCTACGACTCGTTGGCGGACCTGGTTTTTGAATAACTCGTCCGTGTAAGCCGGACCCCAAAAGTTAACATCCGTCAACAACTCATCCGCAAAGTGGTGGGCAAGAATCTGGCATATGCGGTTGATGTCTTGCGCGTCACCACCTTCGGAAGTATACACTGCGACGAGGAGCCGAGGCATTCGTCGCAGATCAATTGTCCTCGCTGCCTTGTCAAGCAGTTCAGACAATTCGCCGTCCAATCCGTTTGTGAGCGGAACGGATTGAACGGTTAGCTGGGGCGGGTATCCGCGTCCACCTCGTCGATCTGGTCGGCTTCGCCGAGGTCCTGCGGTGCCGGCGTCGGCGGACTGTAATTGTCCACCTGCACGTAGCTCTCCGCGAACGGATCGGTGACCGTACCATCCGAGTACGTGTACCGAGCTTCGCGACCTACGGTCTTATCGACCTCGGCCCAAAACTCTGGCAACGGCGGTTGCTCTTCCCCGGTCGTCGGATCGAACGCGACTTCGGTCCAGGGCAGGATCTCCACCCCGTCTTCCGTCACGCGAAGCTCTTGCTTCACCACTCGCAACCCGTTAGGGTCGTTCGGCACTGGCACGGGAGCCATGTGCTGGCGGTTCTTGATGAAATGCGCCATGCCTTCAGTCCTTTCGTCTATTGCCTCGGTCGGCCCGAGTCGCCGTGGCGGTCGCCCGCCCAAAGTAAGGTGCGTAAGTAACTCGCGAATCTCGTTGATCGCCTCGGATTGGTCTCGGAGCTCTCGCAGGATTCTAAGTTCTTGTCCCATAGTAATAACGTTTAGTCGCCGAGCGGCGATCTGTCTAAATTAAATATCATCGGGACCTTCAGAGAACTGCTCCGCCTGCGTAACAGGCACGTTGAGTTTCTCCAACATGGCTTGGATGTCCACCTGCCCAGCGATCTGCTCACCGAAGACTGGATCCGTCATCAGGGCAGTGAAGATCGTGGAGAACAACGCTCGGTCATCTGGCGACAACTTACCCAAGAGCAACCGGCACGCTCCCGGCTTGCCCCAGTTACTGCGGTTGAACGGCTCGAGAATATGCGTCGTCACTGCCTGCGTGATCCGCTTGTGCCGCTCAAGGTTAATAATGATCGCTACGTCGGCATGGGCCTCCGCCTCCGCCTTTGTCCCGAACGTGCCCTCGGTCGTGGCTCGCTCGGGGATGCCGAACGCTCGCAGCTTCAGGGCATCGAGGTACTTGAGGCGTACCACGAAGCTCGGCTGCAAGCCACCACCGTCGGTCACCCGCTCCATCTTCCAGGCGGACTCGGCAATCTCTCCGGTCTCTGGGTCGGTGTCCACTGGCGTGGCCCCATAGCCTGCTGATTTGTACGCTTCGCCCAGCCGCCTAGCCAGTTCGGCGTGGTCGATCTTGGGCCCACCGTCCGTAATCGCCGTCGAACCGACTGGGTACTGGATCCAAGTGAAACCACCCGCGACCTTATCGTCGTATCGTTGAGCACCCGAATCGCACGCGTTCCACTTCTGCCAACTCTCTTGCGGGACTCGAAGCAACGGATCACCTAGATCCCCGTAGCCCTCGTCGTCGAAGTTCACCCACAACACATGGTCCTTGTCGATTATCTCCTTCTTGCCGTTGCGGTCCGTGTTCTCGACGCCGAGGAAGTCACCGGTCTTATCGTCTACCAGGATATCGGTCAGGCAGGTCCGCAAGGACTTAATCCCAGTGAGCACCTGACGACGAGACTTGCCGCCCTTGAAGTCCACATCCTCGATGTCGTACCGCGTCTCGAAGGATCGCCACCCGTCCTTGAGCAGTCCCCTGAAAGAGGATCTGATAATGTACTCCTTGTACGGTTCCAGCTGGGCCCAAGTGAAGTCGCAGATGTCTGCGTCTTGCCCCTCGATGGTCCAGGGTTGCTGCATCAGCATAGCGACGATCACGTCCACCGCGAGTTTGATCGTCGGGTCGCGGAGCATGAGATTGAAGTCTCTGTCCGAGAGCCGAGCGGTATGCGGCAGTGTGGCACCGCCTACGCCACGGCCACCCCAGCCGTTGCTGCTGACGACCACTTGTCTGCCGGACTTGAATTCCTTGGCCATCGTTCACCTAGTTTCCGATAACTACCAGTCGGTTGCCGCTGAGGTCCACTGGTATGGGGAAGTACTTGTAGATTGGGTAACCGAGTGCGTCGGTCGCGTGCCCGCTGTCGTGCCTTTGCCCTGGTTCAGCCGGCACCGGGTTGCCGTAAGGATCCAGAGCTCGGTTCTCCAGATCGTCTATGAGGTGCGTCACTCGGTGATCGATCCAGAGCCTAGTCTCGCCTTTGGCGTTGCGGAGCATAGCGTTGACCGAGGCCACGCGGTCCTGCACGCCTGGATTGCTCTTGTCGTAGCGGACCCTAGCATTGAACCGCGTATCGCTGAGTATTTGTCGGTAGTCTGTCTTGCTCGCTGCCGTCTTGCGAGCTCGGCTGGATGCGTCACCAGTGAATAACCAGCCGCCCTTGTGCGTGGTGCCGTATCTGTTCCATAGGTGGTCGAGCGTCTCTTGCGTCGTAGTGTTCCGAAGCCAAATCTCATCAAAGACTTCTACTCCTCGCCCCGCTGGGGTATCGACGAACTGCATCAGCACCCACGCCATCGGATCGACGTTGAAGTCGCTGCCCACCAGGATCAGCTTCCTCGGGTCGTAGGTGCAGGCTTTCTTATTGTGCGGACCGAACGCGTAGTAGCACTTGCCTCCCGCGTCTACCCAGTTGCCACCTATTTGTTCGTTAAAATCTTTTGTATCAAGCTGAGCTCGGAGAGCCTCGATTTCCGCCGGGTCAGCAACGTCCCACGATGGCCAGGTGTAAGACTCGTACCCACCCTCTCCGCGTAGGCCCATCTCGTAGGCTTGCTTGAACTCGCGGGCACCAGGTCCAAAACGCTTAGGTACTCCGATTCGCCAACACCAACCTTGACGAGCAGCAAGTGCTGGCCGGATGCTGCGGTCATACACGCCAGGCCTTTGATCACTAGACTCATCGATCACACCTCCGTCCCACTCTGCTCCCTCGACACGAGCCGGTTTGTCGAGGCCCACTACGTACAGCTTGCTCCCAAAGATAGTCTCTATCTCCATGCGAGACTCGGATGGCGGTTTGGCGAGCCACTCTTTTGGGACTAAGTTTAATATCTGGTCCCACGCCACTAAACGAGCTTGCGCATATGTAGGTAAAGCAAAGAAATACTTCGGGTCGGGCCATGGCTTCTCCACTGGCAAGTACGCCACTATCCTTCGTCGCGACATAGTGGTCTTGCCGCTGAACCGACCGCAGCACAACACCACCGTTCGGGACTGGCTACGCCATGCCCGCGACTGCTTGGCGTGCGGCCGGAGTCGTTCCCATTGCCTTGCTGGTAGTAGAGCCTTCGCCGCCATCAGTCCTCAAAGCCACCTGGATTGATGTCCTCTTCGCCCATGCTCGTGAACAAGAATATCTCATGGGCGTCGGTGTCTCGCGAGCCAGGAGCAAAGGTCTCTAAGGTATGCCCAGCCGCGTGCCGGAACATCCGAGTGCCGTCGTCCTCCCTGCCTTCTTCCGCGAAGCCCAGCTTCTTGAACTTCTTGAGGGACTTATTAAACTCGGTTACGCTCGTGCCCTTCCACGTGGAGCCATCTGCGGAGTGCTTGGCTCCCTTCGGCATGGCCGCATGCAGCTGCTTCGTAGTGGGCCCGTCTACTGCTCCTGCTCCGCCGCCCTCGCCTCCGCAGGAGTTGTCGATCCCTCCGCCTTTGCCCGTAGCACAAAAGCCCAGCTTCAGCGTCTCCGGTGCTCCGTACCCAGGGTCACCAGGGAACAACCACTTAACTTTCTTGCTCATGCGACCTCCACTTCAGGAACAGAATCCAGCATCGCCGTCACAGCTTTGTTCAGCCGCTCCGGAGTAAGTTGTGTCTTCGCCACTGCGTCCACAGTCAACAACTTCTGTCGCAGATCCTTGGCCAGATCTATAACGAAGTCATCCGGCGAGACGCCCATCTTCAGCAGCTGCAATCCGTGACCGTCGTGCCGCAGCTTGTGGTCGATTAGCTCGCATGTCTCGGTGACCAGAGCATGCACTATGCTCACGTCTACCGAGCGACCAGACTCCTCGACCCGCTTGGCCGCTACTGTCATGTCGCGCACTTGGTTCAGGCTCTCGATCAAGTACTGCGTAGCGAAGTGCATGATCCGCATTCGCTGCTCAGTGTTCGTGACTGTCTTCGCATGCTCGCTGGCCGCCTCGTACTGAGCAGCCGCTCGCCCACAGATGTCGTGCATCATAGTGAGCTCATCCCGCAAGGATAGTATGTCCCTGGCGTGCCGCTGAAGAGTATCCAGCCGCTCGCGGAAGGCTTCGCTCAAGTATGATGCGTAACGACTCACCGCTTCCTCCAAGACCTACGCCATTGCTTCAGCTTACGCTTCAGCTTCGCCTTCCGACGATCGCACCCGCACCAGCTTCGCTTCTTGCGGTTCTTACGCTTAGCCATCTACCACCGCAGCAATGGAGCTATCTGTTTCTTCCAGTGTTCCCTATTTGCGTCACAAATCTCTGCAAGCGCGTCCACTGGCAGTGACCAGTCAACGCCTGACTCCTCAAGCAGCCAACGCATCGCAATCTCTGCATCGATTTTCGATCCGTAGCCGATCATAACTGCTAGCTCTACGTTGCGACTCCACTTTGCCTTAGGAGCGGCGACTAACCATGCTGGCGGGTGGTCCAAATCGCACAACGTTCCACACGACACTCTTAGCCGTAGCTGTTGCATAACATCGCTGCTACAAATCCGCCCATGATCGCCGCCCCGACGAGGAGCAGCAGTAGGGCGAACCACTTTGCGTCACTTGGTTTTCTTTCGTCCGGCACTGGGTCCTCGCTTCCCTAGCTTCGTGATCTGTAGGTCGCTGCCTTTGACCACGAATCTGTTTGGCTTCTTGGCTTTCTTCTTTTTGCTCATAGTAGTGTCACCTGTACGAAATTGGTACCGTCCTCTTGGTATGTTCCCGTCACCTTGAACTGACTGCCACGAGGCAGCAAGACCTCCGCCTCGCCCCAGTCTAGGAACAAGGCTCGTTTGCCCTTGGGCACGGTAATCTGCATCCGGATCGTCTTTCCGAACTGCTTGGCTACACCCGGATCTAGCGTCGTGCTCGTGTATCCATGGTCCACGAACTGATCGCCTGGCTTCAGTTTCGAGAACACGCTCAGCCCACCGTCGTCAATGCCTCGCACCACTTTGATCTCAGAGCTCAGTGGCGGGGCTTTCGCAAACGCTTTGTCCAGCTTGTTGATCTCGGTGTCCACCCCAATGCCCAAGTAGTCCTTGGGCTGTGGCTTCTCCCATGTCTCCAACTTTGATTTTCGAAGGTACTCGTTCATCTGTTCATGGCCGTCCTCCGAGTACCAACTGACCGCATCATCCACGGAGCTTGTCTTGGTGTACCTCTTCTGCTCCTGAATTAGCTCCTTGCAGCACGGATGGAATCCCTTGTCGAACGTGCCGACCTTTGCTTTCTCCTTCGGCGGCTCGTCGTCGGCGATCACCTGCTTGCTCTTAAAGTCGATCTCGCGGTTAATCTCCGCTCGGAGTTTCTTCAGCGAGCTCAGCGTCTCTCCCTCGACCGCCTCGCCTGCCTTGACCTTCTTGATCTTGGCCTTGACTGCGTCGCGGTCCGCTTCCAGCTTGGCTATTTCCTTCAGCAGCTTCGTCGAACCTTTGGCTGCACCCGCGACAGCCTTCGCTGCCTTCGGTCCGCCCTTCCCGCACGTGGGGTCAACGCCACCGCCTTTACCAGTTGGGCAGAACGCGAGCTCCAACCCTTCCGGCAGCACCACCGTAGCGTCACGAGCCACGAGGTCCTCCTCGGCGAGGGACACGATCTCGATGTCCTGCATCTGGAACTTGTCTCGGCTTAGTATCTCGTCGATGCTTAATTCTTTCATATCTCCCCGCGTCTCTCTGGCCAACGCCAGCATCTCGGTGCCTAGCTGACCAGCTGGCAGTCCTACGTAATGATCCGGCAATACTTCCGCGTCTATGACTGTGACCACTCCGTGCCCTGGGTGATTAATCTCGTACTTCGCCAACACCTTCATCTTCGTGTCCCGAGGCAACAAGAACTCCCGCTCGTAGCCCGAGCCTGGCCCGCCATCCACACTGACATAAGCACCGCGATTGCCCTTCGGCACCTTAAGATTTATCTTCGTGGCTCCGTTGCCGTACCCAGGTTCTTTCTTCGTGGCGATCGATGTGCTCACGTACCCGCGCTCTAAGAACACATCGCCGACCTCCAGCTTTCCTACGACGTTGCCCATCTTACCCGCGTTGCGATGCAGCAGCAAGTCCTCTTTCAGTGGTGGCGATTTGCGAAGAGCCTCATCAATCCGGATCACCCTGTCGAGGACGTCCGCCTTGACTACGTTGTGTCGTAGGTTGCCGTTAATAGTTTTGTAGCCCGACGAGCAGTAGCTGCCAAGCGCTTGCCGCTCTTGGAGAGTCAGGTTCTTCACCCACTCACTGTAGTTCTCTTTTGCCCATTCCTGATGTCCGCCATCTTTGAAGTTCTTCGGGCCACCAGGCAGGTACGAGCCATCTTCCGCGATGTAATGTGAGATCCCCTTGAGTGGCTTGGCCGGACTCGGCGGTGGCGGGGTCGGTGCTACTGGTGTCAAACCTTTCGGAGCAGACGGTGGTGGTGGTAGCGGAGGCTTGCCGATAAACTGCGAAGTCGTGCCAGGCTTGCTCGTGACGACGCCCATCAGTTTGTCGCTGGCCTGCTTCTCGAAGGCTTTAGCTTTCGCGTTGAGCAGCTTACGCTGCTTCTTCAGGGCACTCAACCCCTTCGTGGTGCCCGTAGCTTTGATTGCCGCGATCTTGGCCGCCACTCCCTTGGCTTCCGCCTTTGCCACCTTCGCCGACAGACGCAACGCATCTACTTCAGCCTTGAGCTCGGGCGTCATGGCGACGGAGTTTAACCCACCGCTGCCTCCGCGTCCGCCTCCCGGCGAGCAGCTATTGTCGATGCCTCCGCCTTTGCCCGTAGGACAGAACGCCAAGGACAGACCCACAGGCAAGTACGAGAACTCGATGCCGTGCTCGGCGTCCTTCATAGCCGCGTTGATTACTTCCTCCACCTGGTCCTCGGGGAACTCGTCCGCGAACTCTGCCTGCCCAGTCATGATCCCAGTGAAGTGGACCCACGAGTTGCCGTCCTCGTCCTCGCCAGTGCCGCGTGCCTGGAAGCGTAACCGCGTCTCTTCCTGATCGACGCCCAATAACTTTTGTGTCACGTCGAAGTGCGTAGCCTTGAACGCATCCCACGTGTATAGGTTGCCCTCGTTATCGACCATGCCCCTGAGCGTATCGACCGTACCGCCCTCGGTCAACCCCGCGTCGAACTTGGCTCGGATCTTGGCGAGCACTTGCGACATACTCGGGTTGACGTGGATCTTGACCTCTTGGCCGTTGTCGAGCTCGATCGTCTCGTGGCCGGAGGATGCCTTCCCGCAGGTAGGATCGATGCCACCGCCTTTACCAGTAGCACAAAACGCGAGCTCCAGCCCAGCAGGCAAGAAGCTTAGGGCGAGCTCCTTCGCCTCCTCGACGAGGTTCTTGTACCGCTGGGTCAGCGTAGTAATCACTGCGTCCGGCACTACGTCCCCAAGCAAGTACGTCAATCTAGCATGCGGGTCTGCCCCCATCCGAGACCGGAGCGTGTTGATTTGTGCAGCCAGATCCTTGTCTGACAGGCTGCCAAACACTTGGTGGGCGGATGCGTTGCTTCCGCCATGCCGCATGCTATCGAGCTCGCCCACTGAATTTCCGAAAGCCTTGCCCTTCGGCGAGCCCATTGCTCGAAACGCTAGGGCTCCTCCGTTGTCCAACCGGAGCACTTTGCCACTACTGGTCACGCCGATGTTGTCGTGTTCCAGCCCTGCGACATCCCAGTTCGCCAGCCACGCATCGACCACGAAGTTCTTGGATACTTCCTCTATTGCCTTCTGGCGAGTGTAACCTTGTAGGTCTCCGAGGGTCTTGACCTTCTCGAACTTGTTGAACACCGCAGCCTTGCCCTCGTACTCGCCGAGCTTCGTCTCGGGCACGGAGCCAGGGGCGAACGCTTCGTAGAGCTTGTTCGCCGCGTACTCGTTCTTGACGTTCGCTTCCTTGCCTCCGTAGGTCTTCATCACGTAGTCGCCATCGCCTTCGATGCGGACCTTCTTGGCTCCGGTGCTGCCGCCTATGTTCGAGTCCAGGACCTTAATCTTGCCTACAGCCTCGGGCACGTCCGCTCCGCTAGCGATCTTGGCATCGGCTATCTGCTTGTTCAGCTTCGCTCGCAGCTTCTTCGTTGCCGCTGTGACACCACCCGCTGCTCGCTCCTTCGCTACCTGCGCCATGAGGTTCGCTTGCTGCACGTAGAGCGAAGCTAGCTGACCGGAGCCTCCGGAGGACGACGAGCAACTGTTGTCGATTCCGCCGCCTTTACCCGTAGGACAGAACGCGAGCATCAACCCTTCGGGCATCGGGGAGTCTAGCTCGATGCTCGCCGCTACCTGACCAGTACTTACGCTCTCTCGCTTGCCGAGCGTAGCATACATGAACTCCTCTATCTCCGGCAGCAGCCGCTTGCCGCTGGTGCCGTAGTTCGGGTGCGTTATGGCAGCGAACGACTCAGCGTAGTACTCCTTAATGTTGCTCGTTCCGTACTCGGTGAGAGTCTTGGCCGCGTCTTTGCTCTTCTTCCACCGCTTCTGATGGGCCTCGTCTTTGCAGAGCTTCATCTTCTTGCCCACTATATCCAGGAACTCGCTGCGTTGCTGCTGCGAGAGTGCCTTGTACCAAATCCGATGCCCGAACTCATGCCTGATGACACTCTGCATCCTGCCACCGCCGATCGTCCAGTGACCGGCTCCTACCCCTGGCGTCGGGGTTTCGGCAATTGGCAAATGCGACATCACCCCGATGTTGTTGTTCAGAGCCCAGTAGGTGCCGATCGCCGAGCCACCGTTCACGCCATGCCCAGCTTGGCCACTGGACTTCACGTCCGTTACGCGGAACTCGTTTGCTTGGAACGAAAACGTGTGGACCTTGATCTCGCCCTTCAGATGCTTGTCCACTAACTCGAACTCGTTCGCCGCTCTGTTGATCTCGTTGGCGTAGACCTGAGCTACTTCGACTATGCGAGACTTGTCTACGCTGCCGCCCTTGGTGAGCGTAGTAGACAACTCGTCCTTGAGGTACTTACTCGCTTCCGCCATCGAGTTGAACTCAACTGCTTCGGGGCGAGTGCCCTTGGCTCCGAAGGATTTCTTCGGTCCGGCAGGCGGAGCAGGTGGTGCGTCCGGCGGCGAGGCAGGCTTGGGCGGAGCAGGCTTCTTGCCCTTCGGCGGAGTCTTCGGTGGCAGAGGCTTGCCGGCGAGCTTCGCTTCGAGCTCTGCGATCTTGCTGTTAATCTGTGAGCGTAGCTTCTTCGTGGCACTAGTCGCGACACCCTTCGGCGAGAGCTTCCGCTCCTCGGCTGCCTTCTTCTGGATCTCTTCCCGCTTCGCGTAGAGCTCGGTGAGCTCCTTCTGTATCGCGAAGGCATCGCCGTCCCCAGCACTCGCCGCCGAGCCTCCCGGCGAGCACGTAGGATCTATGCCTCCGCCTTTGCCAGTCGGACAGAATGCGAGCTCTAGTCCAGCAGGTAGCATCTATTCTTCCTCGCGGCGACGATCCAACAACGCTTCGTCAGATAGATCCGGGTCTAGCTGAAACGTAATCGGCTCTTCCTCTTGGTAGTCCACTTGTGACGGATCCGGCTCGAGGTGCAGATCATGCCCATCGCAGATCTCTTCCGGTATCCCCTCGGGGAACGCACCGCACACGTGGACCTCACTGGCCTCTGTCCCGTCCGGCTGCTCGACGCCCTCGTAGTGTATGCAGCCCCGTACCCAGCATCTGCATTTAGCCAACATCTACCTATTCCTTCTGCCTAGTCGCACCACGACCCACACCACCGCTATCGCAGTGATGGCGAGCAGCGAGACAATAACTACTCCCGACCCATCGAACGCTTCCAACAAGTTTGTCAACATATGATCTACCAAACGAAGTGCGCGACCCATGCTACGAAGCGCTTCATGATCCGCTGAACCTTGGCCCATAAGGATTGTCGTAGCATGCCGTACTTGTGAGTAAGTTCTTCGCGAGACTTATCAGAGCAGTACCAGTCGTGGATCAACTCGTACTCTTCCTCGCTTAAGAGAGCTTGGAGCTCCTCGATGCTCATGGGCACATCACCAGTAACGTTTAGTGCCGGCACTTGGATATGTCTAAAATCTTCTCCCTCTAATATGGGCACCTCCTTCTTGGCCTTCTTGTACCGAACGAATGCGTTCCGTAACGCGGTCATGGCGTATGTTGAAAACGAGCCTCGGGACTCGTCGTGATTCTTCTCGCAGTCCTGGAGCACTTGCAGACCGAGCTCGGCGACGAGGTCGGGATCGACGCCCACTCGCTTAGCTATCCGCTCGACAAGTTTGAGGTGGTTCCAGATGTCTGACACATGGGCCTCGTTGCACTACTCACGTGCCAAAACGCAGAACGCGCGTTGGAAAAAATAATCTCATCCTACAATCTCATCTTAAAGTTCTAGCAACCTGCCCGCTGAGCCCCCTACCTCACTCCGGACTAAGAGGGAAGATCAAAATACAGCATGAATTACAGGAAAACTCAAAAGGGTGGATGCGGGTGTGTGGACTGGGATGACGGTCCCACGCCCCACCCAGTCCGCTCAAGAGCATCCACCGGCCCAGCCTTCCCCTTGACTCCCTGGCCCGCCCTGGCCTCGCCCATCCACGTCCGCCTTGAGGGGCCCACCTCAGCGGGGCGACTCGCCCGCACCTGTTGTCCCCACTTAGTGAGGCCGCTTACCCTTATATTCATGCTGAAACCTGCGTTATGTCCGGCCAGCCATCCTGAGACCCACCCTGACCATCTTTGTCCGACCACCCCAGGCCCTGACCGACGCCCTGACCGAAAAGTTCCTATTTCGCAACCCTCACGGCTCCGTTTTACTTTGCTCACTTGGCTCATCCACGTAGTGCTTGCTCAAATCTCCACACCAGTTCTTGGGAGCGTTCGGGTCGTGCCAATCATCCTCGTCGAGCTCGCTCACACTATCGAGCTCCGCAGCTGCTTGAGCTAGTTGCTCCTTCGCCCATGCCTCGCCCGCTGCTCTGAACCTGTCGAGCTCCGCTGCCTCGGCGAGCAACTCCCGGTGCCTCTGCTTGAGCCTGCGTAGATGCCTCGGCGAGTACTTCTGGGCAGCATCGTAACCAACCGTGCCTATCACTCGTTCGTTGGCCTCGACCTCTTGGATCTCCAAATCTCTCCACTTCCACTTATCGGCATGGGCACTCACCTCAACTAGCTGCCGATGCAGATCCTCACCGACCATCGGGAACCACTGAGTAGCGTACGGACGCTTCGTGCCTGGCCCTGAGTAGTACAGCTTCATCCGCGTATTGGTAGTGTCCACCATGCAGATCCAGGCGTAGTGCCCGCCTGCGTGCAGCTTGCGTCGGTTGTTATCGTTCCACTTGCGGCGTAGCGGGTCCTTGCCCTTGAACTCCTGGAAGCGTAACCAGCCGCTCCAGAACGCTCGGTCCTCTGTCGCAGGGATGTGGCCCAACAAGTAGTGACCAGTCACCCAGTCGGCGTAGCCGCCTAGGTCAGAGATCATGCCCTTGCCGATCTTCGTGGCGTAGTTCTTAGCCTGCTTCTTCTCTGGCTGCTCCTCTAGCTCTGCGTTGATCGCTCGCTCGATCTCGAACAAATCCACGTACGTCTTCGCCCACTTGGCTCTTGGGTTGACGATCTTCGCCTCGATGGCTGCCAGCACATCCCGGCTGGCTCGAATACGCACAGCCAGTCTGATAGTGTTGGTCAGCGTCACCTCCTTGCCCTTGCTCAAGAACGTGACCATCGGGTACTTGGTCCGCAGCCGCTGCATCTCCGCTAGGTAGTTCTTTTCGTCCATCACATACCCCACTTCTTAGGGAACACAAAGTCGTCGGGCCACCGCATCCGCCCGAGGGGACTAGGCTTGTACGTCTGCTTAGGTCTGGTCAGAGGCTTGCGGTTGCCTCGTCCCGTCGAGTTGAGCTCCGGCTTGGTCATGCGTAGATACTTGTCGTACTCGCAGTAGAGATTCTGGACGTCCATCAGGGACAGTGGGTGTCCAGGCAAGACTGGGAACCGATACGCGTGCTGCCCCTCGACGGTCTTCTCCAACGCTTCGAGTATAGCGTCGTCGTCCCTAAAATGGCAACCACAAACTTTGGCAACGCCACGTCGGCAGCCCGGACCAGGCATGACGAAGTCGTTCTCGTCGAACTGGAAGAGCTCGGAGTAGTTCAGGTCTGTCGCAAACTGCATCGCGAAGAATGGCCCTAGCATCTTGGTCTGCCACAGCCGCGTGTACAACTGCTCGTACGTCGGCGACTCCAAGATGTACTTGGCTCGTGTCACTACGTCGTCGATCATCCGCAGGTAGTTGCGGTACTTGTCCGTAAACCCGTACGAGCTCTGCCCGCTGGCGTATCTGTACGCGGGAGCAAACAGCTTATAACCGCCCTCGTGCTGCTTGAGAACCACATCGTAGTCCTCGCACCAGCCTCGGTAGTGGAACGGCTCGTGGCCGAGGGCATCGAGCAGGAACTCCCACGTGCTGATCTTGTTGAACGTCTTGAAGAGCAGTATGCGAAACAGTTCGTCCTTGGCGAACTCCGCCCAGCCGATCACGTGCTTGATCAGGTACTGCGATACCCTGTCCATCGCTCGATAGCAGTTGGTGAATCTGTACGTCTGCAGCACCGGGTCGTCGGTAGTGCTCGTATAGAAGAGCTCTTGCCGCTTGATGGCGAACGCCCAAAACCCGTCGTATAGCTCTACACTCATCAGTTAAACCCTTCGTCTACGGTGGCGTGTCGGAGCACTTCTAACTCCGGGTGATTGAGCTTAGGTGGCATGGCACCTTCTTCCCTGTCCAGATGCTGCTGGATCTCGGCAGCTTTCTGATCTTCCCGCCACTTATCATGATGCTCCATGTGGTTGCCGATAGCTTCCTCGTAGGCGTGTATTTTCTGATAGGCCAAGCCCATAGACTTCTGTAAGTCGCTCACGTCCCACCGAAGAGCCTCCGCCCGTTTAGTGTTGAGCTCCGTGTGCTCGGCTAGTTTCTCCACAGCGATGGCCAGCCGGGTCATGCTACGCTGTTGCTGAAGATCTGTCCACGCGTTACAGGCTCCCAGCGCAGCTACTATCGCTAGCCCCACTGATGTGCCTATTGACCTTACTGGAGAAGCCACCGAATGGCCTCGCTCCATATCCCATGTTGCCATGCTGTAGCTCCTCTAGCCTAAGGGTGCAGTAGCCAATAGATTACTTCCTTCCACGTGCGGTGCTCTAGTACCACGCCCCCGAGGTAGTCCTCTAGCTGGAGCGTAGTGCCGTCCTCGCTGAAGCGACCGACGTACACGGCTGCCCCGCGCTCGGTCAGCCGCTTAATAACGCTCAGCTGGTCCGGCCGCAGTCGGCCATTCCATGCCTTGAGCTCCAGGAACGTCACCTTGGATGGCGAGACGATCAGTCGGTCCGGCCACCCGCTGGGAGCGTAGCGGTTGCCCACGCAGGGGTAGACTAGTGCTCCCGCGTACTCCAACGCTTTGCTGAACCGACGGGTGTACTCGCTCTCGGTCTTATTTTGTTTCGTCGGCACGGACCCACCTCTCCTCCGTGATAGATCCAGTCTTGAGCTCCTGCTTGATCCACGTCTCCTCGGCTCGGTTGGTCATGCGCACTATGATCTTGCGACGACGCGGCGTCTCGAAGACGAGCTTGATCTCGTCGTCGTGGTACTCCTTGCGGATGTCGGCTGGCAAGCTGTGTATGGGTATACTATGTGCCATGGTGCTCACTACCTCCCTTAAGTCGGTCGAACAGAATAGTAACGGACTCGATGGTCGGGTCCCTACGGACTTTGATCTTCGTGCCACCGGCCACGAGCTCGAACGCTTGCTGCCGTGTAGCATTCAAGCACAACCCGTTGCCCAGCGGCACCAGCACATCGCCGACGGCGACCGTCACCCCAGGTGGCAGAGTGGTTGAGGCCAGGCTAGTCACGACGTAGGCGTCGTACGGTGGCCCCACCTCGACCTCTATCTCCGGCTCGGTGTACGTGCGGTTGATCAGGATCTTGCCCATGGCGTCTTCCTCCTTGTTAGGTGGCTTAATTTTCATGGCGAGGCTGGACTCCAGCGCTTCCATAAAGCTAGGGGTGTACTGCGGGTTATGCTGCCAACCATCGAGCCTCACGATACGGCCAGGCAATATGATCCGCCCAGCGATGTCCTCGATAGTGCCGAGGTACACATAGTCCTCCGGCTCATCCCGTTTCCGGATATACCGTTCAGCGTGGGCAAAGTTACGAGCCAAGAGGTACCGCATACTCCACCACGTATTCTTCGAGCCATGGCCGCTTCTTCCGCCATCGCTCTGGGGCTGGTTCGTCTGTCGCCATGAGTATTGGTAGCTTCGTCTCCTCGGGGATCTGGAAGCACGACAGCCCTAGCTGGGCCCATAGGTGCTCGATGTTCGCTCGCCACCCAAAACAAAAGTCCTCGTACTTGATCCGGATCTCGTCGCGGTAGTAGTGGTGGGCGAACATGAGTGACGCGTTCAACTGGTTGACTGCTATCTCCGTTAGGGGTCTGCACAACTTCCAGTCCGCGTACCAGCACGGCGGCATGTCGAACTTCCACCAGCCTGTGTGCCTGTCTCCCGTCGGTGTCTCGACGTCCACCCATCGGGCCTCAAACGCTCCGTCCTTCTCCCAGCCGTCGATCAATCCGTTGACTATGGCTCGCGAGTCCCGCTCACACACCACGTACTTGATCTTCGCGTTCGGGTACAGCTGCTCCATGATCCCGCGTCGATAGACATCTTGCGGGGTCTTCAGCAATAACGTGTCACGTGGCGAGCGATACGGGTGCCACACGAGTTCTATCTCCGCTGCTGACAAGTAGGGCGGCTCCTCTATATGTTCACGCTGTAGCCACCGGCGGTTCTGCCACGCGGTGATGTCGCATGGCCGCAGTAGCTCGTTGGCAATGCAACTCCGCACGAGCTCCGGGTTGTTGAGCTCGTGGAACTCATCCGAGTCGTGCCAAGGGTAGCCATTCTGAGCCAGCTTCAGGTAGGGCTCGTGCTCGCCCACCAACTGGCACACGTCCGGGTGCAGCCCGAGGGCATGCTTGATGATGGTGCTCCCGCTGCGGCTGGGCCCGACCATGCATATGACGGTCTTGGGCTCGTACTTCAGGCTAAGATCCAGCTTCATACGCGTAATCCTTATCTACGACGCCTACTTCCATATCCCCGACCAACGACGGGTGCCAGTACCACGAGCCGACCAGCTTTCCAAACAGAGGCTTGTCAGCGGTGTAAGTCTTCACGTGCCCTCGGCGGCTGTGCAGTGGCATCTTGAAGCCTGGCTCGTTGATGTTCACGTCCCGAGGGTGCTTCTTCGTGCCGAGCTTCAGCTTCAGGACATGGTACTTGAACTCCCAGTCCTTCTGCCGACGAGAGCTAGGGCGAGAGAGTTTGGGTAGCTGCAACGTCTCCGTAGTACCATAGTGCACGTTTTGGCATGCGAAGAACTTCAGCAAGTTGAGGATGCTCCACCGCACTACCTCGGCGTCGTGCTCGTCAAACGACATAGTTTTCGGGTAGATCATGAATCCCAGAACACCATCTCTAAGCTCGGCGTCGTACTCCGCGTACATGAAACCCCATGGCTCGCTTAAGATCGAGAACGCTATCCCCTTTAGCCCGCTGCGTGTTCGCTGGATGGTGTACCCCATAGGCATCTTCAGACTGGTGACCTCGATGTAGAGGCAATCGTAGGGCATCGGCAGACCAGTTATCTCCGACATGTGGCCTTCTTCCGGGAGGATGGGGTAAGGCACGGAGAACTTGTGGAGATCCCGAACGCTTCTCACGCCAGCTTTGTACCCTTCGGGAAAGACAAACGGGAGCTTGAAGGACCGCAGCGCATTCATGTAGTTCGGAAATAGCTCCTTGGCTCGGCTCATCTTCCCTCCTTCACGATAGCGTAGAAGTCCTCGGGTGCAGTCCGATGGTCCAAGACCGTGACGCGTCGCCCTGCCTTCCGGAAGTTCTCTTGGTTGTTCAGGTTCTGCCGATGCAGGTCGCGGCAGTTCTTGTCGTTGAACGGAGCCAGCTTCTGCCCTGGCTTCAGCTTCTTCGCTCGTCGAGCGAGTATCCTCTCGATGCACACCTCGACTGGCGTGTCCAGGAACAGGAAGTGGACCACCTCGCGTCCGTAGAGGTTAGCTAGCTGCTGGGCCTGGTTGTTCCATCGGCCGAACGTGCCGCTGACCATGAAGCCTTCGTACAGCACGTGCTTCTGCGGCACCCAGTCCATGGCCAGGCGGTTGATCAGGGACTCCAGCTGGTCCGTGTTGCCTCGGTGGGCGATGAACCAATCGCACCCGCCACACTGCATGTCGTAGATGCCGACCGTCCGCAAGTTCAGGTCCGGGACCAGTAATCCCACGGTCTGCTGCCACGCGTCGCCCTCCCGCGTCGGGTCGAGCAGGTCCTGCTGCTCGTGCTTCTCCAGCATCATGTGGACGCAGTGACTCTTGCCGCTGCCGTTCGTGCCTCGTAGGTTATAGATCATGCTTGCTCCACTAACTTACCGTATGCCCAGACTACCTTGCCTAGCTCGTTCACTACACGCGTCTTCTTCACGCGAGCTCCGTCGCCCGAGTTTTGAATGTCGGTCGCAGCCTTGATGGCTGCGTCTAAGTTTTCGTACAACGGTCCGTGCCCGACCCAGTCGAACTCGCGATTCCAGACTAACTCTACTTGGTACCTCACCACTGCACCATCCCCGTAGCGCAGGCCACGCCTCCGCCATGCTCAAGCAACTGGTCTATCGGCACCGGGATCACGTTGCAGTGCGGCTCCAGCAGCTTGATGGTCTGTTTGTTCCGATCCCCGATCACAATGTTGTCGCGGTACTGCACCCAGTTGGAGTGCTTCGTCTTGTACTCGTCATGTGGCAACGGGATGCAGCCCGTTAGCCACGCGGGTGGCTCGTCGCCGCACTCGGCCAGGGCCTTCTCGTCGCAGAAGATGTTCCACCCCTGCACCACGTTGGCCAGCCCGAGCAGATGCTGGTCGTGCCACGCGGGGAAACCCGTAATGGTGACCGTCATGTTCCTAGCTTTGTAGGTCAGCCAGTGCTCTAGGTGTCTCGCCGCCACCAAGTTGGTCCGCGTGCCGAGCCCAATAATCACATGCGAGCTCGTGGTCCAGAGCAGGTCCGCTCCTTCCAGGCAGCCCTCGGGTAGCGTGTGCTCCCAGTGTCGCCGCGTGATGTCAAAGAAGCGATGGATCTCTGAGGACCGAGAGGACTTGCCCATCATCTGTGGTCTGACTAAGCCCAGCGGCGTGAAGGCGAACACGTCCCGGAGGAACACCGCGTCAGTCTCTTCGACTGGATAGCGGTAGGTCGCGATGCCTAGGTCCGCGTAGACTTGAGCTAGGTTGTCCAAGTCCTTCTGCATGGCTTCGTGCTCTGCTACGTACACTATCATGGTTTAACCTTGTGCCTCACTAAGACTTCGATGCCCAGGTCCGCCATCGCTTCCTTACGGACCGCGTTCTCTTCGGAGCGTATCTCCGTGCCCTTCCGTCCCATCTGTGCGTTGACCCTGCCGGTGCTCGGGTACTCGCCGCGTCGCCAGACTTCGACGACCGCCTCGATGATCCGGCGTCTATGCTGTGGTGTCATCTCCCCTCCCAAGGCGCTAGTACGCGTCCCGTTGCTTGGTACACTTTCAAACGGTCCTTGTCGATGCCATGCCATCCCCCGAGCTCGCCCAGCGTGTTCTCTGGGAATACTCGGTGTCGAATGACCCATAGCTCCGATAGCTTGGAAGCGCATACCGTCTCGCCTGCCAGCATGTCGTCTACTTTGTGAATCCGTCCCTGTTGCCGGTCGATGTTCCGCCCAGCGTAGAACGTGCCCTTGTTCATGCCAGCCCAGTCGCAGAGCAGGCTCTCGCATTGGGAGACGGAGCACGCCAGGCCTTCGCGGTTCAGCGTTTGGTGGACCTCGTGGGCGGACTGCTCGGTCGGTGTCAGGCCGAGGAACTCCAGCCCCTGCCTGGGGCCACTGGAGCTCGCTATCTCGAACCGATCCGGCTCGATGTGGTTAAGGTCGCCCAGGTGCATGAGTAGCTCCGCCGACGTGTACGTGGCCCAGCGGCCATTGCCCCAGACCGACTCGACGAGGTTCAGTAGCTGGCACCAGTTCTGAGCACCGAGCAGCCAACCGTGCAGCGGTCGCCTAGCGTGGACCTCGTCGAGGTGCTGGTAGATCCTGCCACCGTAGAGATTGCGTCGCTGCAACTCGATCGGGTACTGCATCAGGCCGCCACCACCACCGTCGGCGAACTGCTTAATGACGAGCCGATCGACAAACGCTAGGTGCGCCGAGGCCTCGTTGTAGTACGCCATGTAGAGGAAGCCCATGTACACGGACTCCTCGCCACTCATGCCGTTGCAGTACTCCTTCAGGAACGGGATGTGGGCATCGTAGTCGCCCGTCTCCAGTTGCAGCTTGACGAAGTACAGGAATTTGTCTTGGTTGATCATAGTTCACCCGAGCCACGCTCCGTGGAGCATGCTTCGGGTGCCCGTCCGCGTTGGCCCTCGGACGGGACCCTTTCCTACCAGCACGTGCCGGCAGGGAGTGCTTCCTACTTTGCTTGCCGGCGACGACGCCGAGCAGCTTTGACCTTCCCCTTCCCGGAAGCTACGGCTCGCCCGAGGTCCTCATAAGCCTTGGCGATGTTCGCCTTGGCTCGCTCGATGCCATCCCCGCTGCGTGCCTTCTTGGCTCGGGTCTTCTTTGCCTTCGGCTCCGGCGTGTTCAGCTTGCGACGAGCAGGCTTCTTACGGCGGACTTTTCTCTTCGGTGCTGTAGTAGCAGCTTTCGCCATTGCTACCTCCGTTTCTTCGAGTGCTTTTGCTTCTGTCTCGACGCGCACTCGTTCAACTCGCCGAGCAGTTCTTCCGTCTGGAACAAGAATTCGTGTATGGTGCAGAAGTAGCCGGACTCCCGATCCTCTTGCGTGAGTGGCTCCTCCTCCGATCGCCCCGTCACCCAGCACAGCGTAGCGTAGATCGACTGTAGGCTCACGGTCATGCTAGTCAGCTTGATCGCCAGCATCGAGTTGACTTCCAGGTACCCATCGCTCAAGCTGTCACGAAGCACGTGGAATCGATCCTGCAATACGTTCAGCTTCGCGATCATGGCTTCTACTTCTTGGATGCTCTTGTGCTCTCTCATGTCGTGTGTCTCCTGTCTCTTCGAGTTTAGCGTAGAGTAGCTCGAGGTTGTCAGACAGCCTCGTGCGAATCTCCTCGATGAACGCTCGGTTCTCGTACTTCGTGTTCCGGCCGCTAGGGTGAGGGATCCGCGTGAACCACACGGAGCCCGACCCGGTTATGACACCTGGGGCGGTCGGATACCCAGGGTCTGTCGTCTCGTAGTTCTTCGCCTTCAGGGCATGGTACACCGCACTAGTGACCCGCGTCCCGCAACAAATCAGCAGGCTCGGCCTCGGGCACGCCGTCACCAGGCTCCTCGCTGCTCGCCTCGCCTCGTCCAACTGCCACGACCCGCAGATCGCACTGGGTCGCAGTAGCTGCATCGTGTGGTCGAGAGTGAGGTCGCCCAGCACGCGGCCCAGCCGCTCCCAGCATCGCAGTTGTGCGTCCTCCCATCCGGGTGCCCAGCGAAACGCTTCGTGGCGGATCATCGTCGCGAAGTACTTCTGCGGGTCATCGTAGATCCGCTGCCACACTCCTCGATTGCTGCCCCAGCCGTTGACGCGCTCGCCGACGAGGATCTTACGCATCGATGTGCTGCTCCAACGCGGGGTCTTGGTCCGGCGTGCATTGTTCAGGCTTCTTGTCGTCCCGCCACGCGACGAACCTCGGGTGTTGCAGCTTGCCGCGCGTCCCTACGCGTTCGTACTCGACTTCGACCACGCGGCCGACGTCGTCCGTGTCGATAGCTTGACGCACTGCGTCGTCCATGCCGGAGCACGACGCCACAACCATCGCGGTATCTGTCCCAGGGATCACCACCGCGCATTCGAGCGAGCCCACCATGCCGGCGAACTTGCCTTTGCCTGGCTTCAGCCCCATGACAATCAGGTCGATCGTCCGCTGGTGCTTCTGCTTCGCCCACTCGGAGTACATGCCGTTCTTGAACACGACGCCGTCGAAGTGGGCCCCGATGGCCTTCACGTTGTCTATTGCTAGATCAGCGCGTTCACGGAAGGTCTTCAAAAGACCATCCGTGGTCTCCCCTATGCGGCTCCAAGCCGGGAAGTCGATGCCGCAATTCTTGCCTTTGATGATTTGTGCGACCCCTTCCATGCTGGTCTCGCTGGGCGTATGGCTGTAACCGAACGCGGCGAAGCGTATGTCCTTCGAGCGTTGAGCCAACGCGGTGCTTACGGCCTCGCGGCCAAGCCCAGGCAGGTAGATCTCGCCGTCGAACCACTCCAGATCATTTGTCTTCTTCCACAGCTGGTGCGCCCAGTGGCACTGCTCCAGCTTCTCGCCGATGTCGATGCCTTGGGTGGTGATGACGTGCAGCTTCTGCGTGTCGAAACTTCGCAGAGCGAGGACTCTATTGCCATCACACTTCGCTTGCACGAACTTGTAGTCGTTGGCTGTGGGCTTCTCCGGGTTGTAGACCCGAGGCTTGCGGAACTCGATCCGCTTGCTCTCCCACCAGAGTTGCGTGGGTCCTTCGCGGACCACGTCCACTAGAAATCTCATCGGTCGCCCTTGGTTAGTCGTTTGGGTACGCAGCCAGGACACAGCACGTGGCATGCGATAAGAACGCCATTGCAGTCTCGCACTCGCAGGGCGGTGACGCCCAAGCGTAGTGTTTGGTTCTGCCCGTTGGCGGATGTGACGAGGAGCCGACGGCCGCAGCATGTGCAGCCGGTTAGCACCTCGATCTGGACCCACTCCTCCCAGTCGGGAGGGAGATCACAATGTTCGACGAAAGCTTTGATGTTCATAGAAGCCTCTTCTCCACTCAAACAGCGGCACAGTCGCTCACATTATAGAGCGACTGTGCGCACATGTCAAGAGCTCTTAGGTGCTCTCCACAAAATAACAACCCACAACGCGATCCAGATCCCTAACGCGATCGCGTTTGGCTCCGGCACGATAGTGCCATCGCCTACGATCCTCCACTCGACTCGACTCGACCCGCTCGTCGGCGTCATGAACCAATACGACAACTCCAACTCGATCCGCTCGGGGTCGAAGTCGAGCACCCGCTGGTTCTTGCCTAGCGACTCGTAGATGTCGTCGTCTACTATGTGACGACTCCCGAGCCCGAAGTCCACTTCGGCGGGCACTTCCAGCAGCGGCCAGGTCCACGTTTGCGGCATGCTGGAAGGGTAAACCTCGGGCACCACGTACTCGTTGACGTGGATAGGCCTCGGGGGAGGCACGTACGTGTTGGCCGTCGTGTAGGCGACCTTGTAGTGGCCACTCAACGTGACCGGGTCCGCTTGCACTGGGGTCACCCCCAGGGCAAGCAGCGTAGCGAACAGGACCTTCTTCATGTGGCCTCCTCGATGTGAAACCTGAAGCCAGTGAGTCGCTCCAAGAACGCTTCGACTTCGGGTACCTTGCTTAGATCCTCGAGGGTAATGCTGCTGTACCGAACGTTTTGCTCGCCGAGGATCTTGGCGACCTCCACGTTCTTTCTGCTGACGGTGATGTTGAACTTCAGCTTCCTGGCTAGGTCATTCTCGTAGTCCTTCTTCGACTTGTAGCTTGTGTTGTCGTGTGTCATGCTACCACCCTCTCCTTTGTGAGACGGGCAGTGCTTCCTCGTCGTTGACCGGCAGCTGCGATCGGTCCAGGGATCGAGCGAGCCTAATCTCCTCCGGCGTGCAGCACATGTCGTACTCGTTGTAGTTGTAGCGGTGCAGGACCGCCTGCCTGGTCAGCGGGCACTTGCGGATCACCGCGAAGATCCCGCGAGAGATGTCGTTGAAGACCACGCTTCCCACGCCGCTCCCGTCGTCCGACCCTTCGATCATCTCCGCTCGGATGACCTGGCCTTCCTCTTGGTACAACGCACCTGTGTTGAAACGAATCATATCCTGTGTCTCCTGTGTCTACTGAACAACTGGAACTTCCATACCCGCTAACTTCATCTGTCGCAGCACGTCCTCCATCTCCTTCTTGGCGTTGGCCAGGTTCTCGTCCGGGTCGTCGCCACGTGCCTTGATCCGCTCGCGAGCGTCCTTCACTTCCTGCTTCCAGGCTGCCTTGTCCTCGCACATGTGGCTGCCGCAGATGGGCCCAATGCCGAGCTCGCGGCTGATCCGGTCGGTCAGCGTTCGACCGCACTTCGAGCACGCTCCGATCTCGCGGCCGAAGCGTATCGCACACTCGCGGACGCCGACGTTGAGGATCTTCTGACAGATCGACTCCTGCGTCTTCGGGAAGAGCTTCGCAGCGGACGGACCGAACATCACGTAGAGATTGCGGCGTCGGCCATCGGGGCTGACCCACTGCTGGTAGAACCGCAGCTGCCCGTCCTCGTTCTCGATCGCGTAGCGACCAGGTGGCAGCTGCCGGCACGCGGGTCCGACGACCGGCGGTGCGACTGGCTTCTTCGGTAACGAGAGCAGCCAGTCGATGTCTCGGCTGGCGTCCTTCGTGCTCAGCCCGAACTCCTCTGGGTCCTCGCTGATGCGCAGGCACTTCCAGAGCGTATCGACGCGGGCATCCGCGTCCGTAGGGATGTCGCGGGCGTCGAGCAGGGACTTCAGGAATTCGCGTTGACGTTCTGTGATCTTGTTCATGTGTCGTGTGTCCTAATTCTGTCGGTGATGCAGTTCGAGCCCAGGTTTTGGCCTGGGCTCGAATGAAATGGGTTGCTTGTCGCGGGTTAGCTGACGATGTCCTCCTCGGTGATCATGGCCCCAACGCTGATGTTGGGCGTCATGCCCAGCTTCTTCAGCTGCTGGTAGAGCTCGCGGGCCTTCAGCGCTCGGTCGAAACCCAGCCGCATTTTCAGCCCCGCCTCGTGGTACGCTCGCCGCTCGGCGATTTCAGCCAGCGTTTTGTCCGCGTTGGCTACGATATTGATGAGACGAAGAAGGGCTGCTTCTTCGCGTTCGAGTTCCGCCTTGAGGTTTGTGACGCGCTCCGCTTGCTGCCGCACAAACTTTTCCGGGTCGTTGATCTGCTTGACGGTTTCACGCTTCCAGCCATCCATCGCTTCGATTCCGCGTTGCCAGTCTGCCGCGTCGCGGCGTTCAACTTCGTCAAATCCAGGCTTGGTCATTTCATACCTCCGTGGGTTTCAGTGTGTCATGTGTCTGAACCAGAGCGGTTCGTTGGCTGGGGCTCCCGTGAGCCCCAGCGTGTCGAAACGTTCTACTTCACTTCCCCGCCTTCGAGGAAAGCCTTCAGAGCCTCTTCCGACATCCCGCTGCCCTTCATCTCGCCGAACAGAGCCTTGAACTTGTCGTGCAGGCTCTTCATCCGCTTCGCCTTCTTGCGATCCGACACGTTGCCCAGTTTGGCCTCGTCGATCGCCTGTTGGCGGAGCTTCTTGGCCTTCGCTTCGAGGCGATCGGCCGTGACGTTCAGGAAATCCGCAGGGTTGTCGTAGTCCTGCTTCCGCAGCGGGAGGTGCAGCTTGCTGTCGAAACCCTCGGGCGTCACAGCGCCTTTGATTTTCTCCTTCAGCTTGCCCTTCTCGTCGCGGTCGCCAAACGCGGTCCGCTTGACCTTCGGCTTCTTTTCCTTCCGCTCCTTCTTTCCGCTTTCAACTGCGGTGAATCCGGCGGTTGCCTTCTGGTCCTTGGCGGGTGCGTTCTTGGTTGCGGCTGGCATGGTTAATGCTCCTTTCGCTGGTCTGCTCTCGCAGCCAGCACAAACGTGAAACGGGTTGAGAAAGAACTGCGTAACGGACTCGATCCGTCACAGCCCACATTCTACAGACCCCTTCGCCGTTTGTCAAGAACGGTTCCGCCCCGTTTGAGCGGAATTCCAGATTTTCCCATGCGAGCCTCACGCGGGGCGTTTTGAGCCTCACGCGGGGCGAAACGGGCCAGCCGCCCCGAAACTTGGGCCCAGGTAGGCCCGCCTGCCGACCCGGCTAGGCCCCCTCGGGGTTCAGGCCCAGCCGGCCAGCCGTCGGCTACGTGGCCGCTGCTGCGGTTTGCCCCCCGGTCGGGGGGTTCGGGGCGGACTCAAACGCTGGAACCCCGTCAACGGTCCGTTTTGGGGCGTCCACCCCCGCTGCCGCTCGTAACCGCTCTGCCATCACGTGAGACACCAAACGTTTCTCTCCGTCCAGGATGAGCTCCTCGACTTGTGGGTACTCGTTGCAGCGTTTGATCACCCACACATCCGATGGGTACTCGCTCGTGATGAGCAGTCCTTGGTACGGACGCTCACCGACTACCTTCGCGAGCCGGATCTGTGGCTCAGCTTTTCCGTAGGTCATAAACGACACCCACCAGAACTCGCCTTCCTCCATCACCCATCCGTTGTCGTGTATCTTCATGTCTCGTCTCCTGCTTTCTTCGCCGCGAGCCAGTTCTTTGTCGAGACACCTCGACTGCACCGCACCGGGACTCGCATCGGTACGCTGCTGTGGTTCAGGATATCGCAGACCGATAGTGCATACTCATCGGCGACGTCGATCGGCACTTCGCTCACGGTCTCGTCGTGCACCAGGGCGAGGATGTGAGCACCCCACCGCTCTCGCTGCTCGTCGAGCGCGTTGGCTCGGTCCTTCATGTGGTCCGCTGCATGCGACTGGCACACGCGGTTGAACGCGACCCGAGCGAACTCGATCGGCATGTGGCATCGCCGCCCATACGCGTTCCTGACATAGCCGCGTTCGCGTGCCGCTGCCTCCGCTGCCCGCGTGTGTGGCTTGAGCTCGGGCAGCCTGCGGTGAAACTCACCGTGGACCTTGACTGCGATCTCGTAAGCCTTGGTCTTGTCGCCACCCGTAGCCGCCACGATCGACGGGTCCACTCGCAGCGACGCGATAGTCTTCCGCTTGCCCATGCCGTAGCCCATGGCGAGGTTCAGGATCTTGGCTGCCTTGCGGTCGATCGAGATGCCCAGCGAGGCCCCGACCTCGTCCGCCATCATTTGGTGGAAGTCCGCGTCCGGGTTGTCGAGGAACGTTTGGACGATCTTCGGGCTATTGATGTAGTGGATGATGTCGCGGTACTCGATGTTCTTGTAGTCGTGACAAGCGATGGCCCAACCGTCTCTCGGTATGATGAGCTCGCGGGCCTCGTTGTTCATCTGCTGGTTGTTCGGCTGCGAGCATGACATGCGACCGGACCGCACACACTGGTTGTTGTCGGAGTGCAGCACGCCCTCGACGTTGAGCTCCAGCCACGACTCCCAGAACAGGCTACTCATGGTTGTCTCATGGCGGTGGGCGTCGATCAGTCGCAGGATCTCCATCGGAGCCCACGGTATCAGCTTGTACTGCTTCAGCACGTTCTTGTCGAAGCTAGGCCCCTTCGACTGCACACCCTTCTTCTCGGTGTAGATCGGTGGCAGCCCAAATCTGTTAATGAGCAGATCGTGCATATCCACCGGCGACTTCGGGTTGACCTTATAGCCGACGAGGACTTCCAGCTGCTCCTCGTATTGCATCATTCGATAATAAGACCGGAGCAGAGCCTTCTTCGTCCCCTCTACGTCAATCAGCATGCCGCGTCGCTCGGCTCGGATCAGCGTCTTCGTGAGCCTCTTTTCCGTAGCATACACCGTCGAGCATTCGGCCGGCAGCAGCGACTCCATCTTGGTATGCAAGACTCGGTTCGCTCGCACCTGGTTACCAGCGTAGTCCGCGAGCACATGCGTCGGGATGTCGCCATAGTCCTTCGTGTTCGTTAGCCAAGCCTGGAGACTGTTGTAGTAATACGACAGATCGATGCCTGCGAACTCCTTGGCCATGACGTCCAGGCCGTAGCCGCCCTTGTAGGTGCGGTCGCTGTCTACCAGCTTGCAGAGCGTGAGCGTGTCGCGGTACTCGCCAGCGAAGTCAAACCCGTAGTTATTCCACAGCACATGGGCGTCGTACTTGACGTTCTGGTTGACCCACGCATCGCTGTTGGCTAGTAGCTCCCTGAGGATTTCAGGCAGCCTACCATCCTCGCGGCTCACGCAGTAGACTTGCGGGCAGTCGTCAAACGTGAACGCCGCGAGGCATGGAGTGCAGTTAGCGGTACGCCATGGGTTGAGAGACGTGAGCTTCGGGTCGTTGGAGCTCGTCTCTAGGTCGAGGTACAGCTTCGAGATCCGCTTGGGTATCGGCACGAAGTCGAGCTCGGACAGCAACACCACGTTATTGCTTAGCTTCAGCATATGCCCTTCGCGTTACTGGGTTGGCTCGGAGCCATGTTAGGGTCTCGCAGCCCGAGCTCCGCGTCGTCGGGGATGTCGAGCCACACTATGTTCATCCCGCAATTGACAAGGACCTTTACTCCCTCGGCTCCTGGCTCTGACTGGTCCAGGATGTAGACCGTGCGGATCCTGCCGCGTTTCCAGTTGACCATCGCCGTGGCACACGGCACGCATGGTGCCCTCGTCACGATCATCAGGCACGAGGTCATCGACCGCTCGACGCCGTTCAGCAAGGTGTTGATCTCGCTGTGAGCACAACCGCAGTTGTCTTTTACTCCGGAGCAGCCTGCCCGCGTGCCGTTCACTCCCCAGCCGACCACTTGGTGGTTCGACTCTTGCAGGATGATGGCCGCCACGCCGCGTCGCTTGCACGTGGAGTGCTTAGCTAGCCTTCGGGTCAGTCTCGCGAAGTCCTCAATTAGTTCCCTGCTCATATTGCTCCTTCGTTTTGGTTAGGTGCCGCAGCATCGCGTGCCGCAGCCCAGGTGCTCGAATCTCTTCCCACACTACATCGGGGTACCACTTCCGGCAGCAGCATATCACCGCGTCGCCCAGCACGCTGGAGATGATCTTGCCTTGTGGCTTGAACCCCAGCATGCGGTACGAGCGCTCTGTCGCCAGCGCTGAGTCTAGCTCTTCCTCGCTCCAGTAGCCTGCGCCTGGGTGGTACGGCTCGAACGTGGTACGAGGCACTGGCAGTGCCTCCTTCGCCTTCTCCACATCCCGCTCGTACAGATGCAACGAGCCAGCGAAGTGGTGGTAGTCGCCAGCCGTCACACCGAGCCTCGCCGCCACGTACCTCTGTATAACCGTGTTGACATAGCAATCGTAGAGGAAGCCCTTCCACAGATCGTTCGACCGCATCGAGCAGACCATGTGCAGCCGCTCGCCGCGCAGGAGGAACTGCCACGTGAGGGTGCAAGGGATATCCCGATTGCTGGCAACCAGGTCGTCTGGTCGCCACAGCGACACCACGCACTTCTTCGTGGTGCCCCGCTCGCTGAGCTTGAACACTGCCTCGTCCAGCAGGTCTGGAGCATAGGGTGCCCCAGCTGGCACGCGAAGGTTATTGGCCAGTCGCCCACCGTATGCCCCGTAAGCTCTGCCGCCCTCACAGAACTGCTTGTACTGCGGAGCGTACGCACAGATCATACTGGCATCGTGGGTCCTCGACAAGTACCACAGGAGCTCCGCCGACGCATAGATCGGCGAGAGCTTCCGTCTCTCGTTGAGACAGAACTGCTCCATCGAGCCATCGAGGACCACGTGGGCCCCGATGATCTCGCGGATGCTGTCCTGCTGCGCGTCAGTCTTTGGTGACAGCAGCGCGTTGTCCAACAGCCTTCCCCACACTTGGTCGATATGAAAAGACACAGATCAACTCCTCTACGGTTTTGTAAACAGGTACCCCGACTCGTTCCGCGTACAAGCACTCCATGTCCCCGCCTAGCGAGTGGCCCGGCAACCGGAGCACCGCGTCGGCTACCCGCACGCAGGGCAGGTCATTCTCCATCCAATCCTCGTGCGTCAAGTGCGCATCGCCCAACGACGAGTTGAACGGAGCCAGCATGTTCAGCATCGGATTGATGACGCTGAAGCCACACTGCATGAGCTCCCTATGCGCCTCCAGGGATTGGAGTAGGTGTAGGTTGCGGTTGCCCTTGGAGATCGGCCCGCTGATGTAGATCAGGGGTCTCTCCGTGTCCGCTGCGTCCAGGCGATCCACTGCTTGCTGGTTCATTCCGTTCTCCTTTTAGCCAGTCCCACATCGCACGTCGAAACTTATCGATGTGCTCACTACACAAATGCACGCACGTGTGCTTGCTCTTGGTCTTGAACTCCAGCCACTCGGTGGCCTTGCCGCCACAGCAGTAGCAGGCTCCCTTGTCAGTATTGAGCGTGTCCATTCAGGTGCTCCGGTCTCTCGGGTGGGTTAGCGACTAGGTGCCGCAGCATGTTCACAAACGGCGGTGTCTTCTGGTAGCTTCGCCCCTTCCGCGTTAGAGCGTTGTTCTGCACCAGCTTGCCAATGGCGATGTTCGCCTCCTCGGTCTGCCATCCGCACCAGTCGCATAGGTCCTTGGCTTCGAGCTCGTCCGTGTGGAGCAGTTGCTCCAGCGTAGACTTCACGTTCGGCAGCACGGCCAGCTGCGTCGTCACCGCCTCCTTGTCCACTAGGTTCTCTTGGCGTCGGGCTCGTTCGGTAAGGGCGGAGTACCCATGGGTCGGTCGGGTGTACTCATCGCGTAGGAACTTAGCGACCCATTCAACATGGCATGGTCGCACAATGAGTCGCTCATAACTAGGGTCGGTGGAGTACGTGCGACCGGCAACAGCACAGGCGAGCCGTAGTAGCTTGAACCGAGCTCCACCATGATCGAACAGAGGGACCGAGTCCGTGAATTCGTCACATAGCAACTTACTCTGAGCGACCGCCATCGCCACTGTCTCGTCGCTAACATCGATCTTGCTGATGTCTCGCGTCCAACACCACAGCACAAGGCGACGAGCCTGCTCAGCCGTGAACGTCTCCGGCGCGTTCTCTCGAATTTCATGGATAACATTGTGGTCCACATCCTTCCTCGTTAGCACCATGCACACGTCGAACCGACGGATGTCTTCGGCCGCTCCGATGAGCTCGACTACTGCGTCCACCCCGTATGGGTAAGCCTCGATGCCTCGATCGGACCGAGCGTTCGACAGTACCACTAGGCGTGTCCGAGCCTGCGCCTTCTGTCGTATGATCTTCGGGAGTTCCGCCTCGCCGCTCGACCGCATGTCGGTGAGCTTCGAGAACACATCCTCCCGCATGCCCTTAAGCTCTTCCAGGATGACGAGGCGACGATCGTGCTGGGGTATGACACCCCAGTGTATGAACCACGTGCCGCCAATCTGCTCGAGTCCTCCGAGCAGACCGGCGACCGTAGCGTTCTTACAATCAACCCGTTCACCCAATCCATAGAACCGTTGTAGGTTTTGTGCGGTCTCGCTCTTGCCCTGGCCGCGATCGCCGACGACGAGGATCTCCGCCACGCCCTTCTGCGACACGCCGCGTACGTTGAACGCCAAAGCGCTGTGATACGCCAGGTCGATCAGCTGGTGCAGGGTCTTCCGCTCATATATACGTGTGACGTTACGCGATAGCTCCTCGTAAATCGGGTCGAGCACCTCGTCAATAGACTCCACGCTCCACTCGCGTGGCCGGAACCGTTCGAGCTCCTCCGGCTTGGTCAACTCGAAGCCTGTCAGAGCATCGGCCACCGCGGTCGTGTTGGACACCACCGCCACGCATCGCTGCGTGCGAGGATGTGGGATCGACCGACCCGTAATCTCGTAGGTCTCGTTGAGCTCTGTTTCTCTATCTACCATGATCGTGCTCACCGCCATCTTGTCGCTGTCCTGGGCGGTCAGGTTGAGCGCTCGCTGCACGCGGGCCTCTTGGACTTTGTATCGGTTGGTTATATCGTACTTCACTATCGGGCAGTCGGGCACCCCAAGTGCTTTGCCTATCTCCTTCACTAGGTTCTCGTCCCCGCCATTCATGATGGCGACGATCGACGTAGACTCCGGGTGGATCGTCATGGCCGACTCGGGCTGCGACAAGAACACTGGGCACGCGGAGCAGAACGTCTGGTCCCTCGTGCAAACTGGTATGACCTCCTTCGGAGCGTAAAACGGGTCTTGGGCCACGGCGGTGACCACTACTCGACTCTTGAACCTCTTGGTCGCCATACTGGCCTGCATAGCATCTTTGATCGATATCTCCGAGAGCTCCTCCTCGTCGTCCCCGGTAGCAACCACGCCCCGAAGTGTACTGACCCATTGGGGAGTGGCCTCCAGCAAAGCAAGTAGATCGACCCCTTCAGCGATGGCGTCATTGAGATCCCCGTTGGGGTACTTACTGATATCGAGAGGCCAGTCAACGTTACCGACCCACGAAGCCATGTTCTGCAAGCGAGCGCAGCGGTATTCGGCCGCTCGCTTCCCAGTAGTGTCGATATCGAGACCCATCCAGACTTGCTTGCCACGAAAGTATTCCTCGAACTTCGGTGCCCACTCGTTCTCGCCTGCGGTCAGCGTGACGCAACCAATGCCGTGCTCGTTCAATCGTTCCAGTCCGGCGAGGGCTTTGATCTCTCCACCAGTAAACAGAATCCTCGGGTACTGCAACTGCTCGAAGGGATAGATTCTTGCAGCACCTCGACCCTTAAGGTTGAGAGTCTTGGGAGCAAGTTTCTCCCCTGGGGCGTACTGCCGGATGTTGACATACATCCCAGAAGCGTTGGCGATGGGGATCGTGACTCGCCCGTTGTGCTCGCCGAGGAAGAACCTCTTGATCGTGTCATCGCTCACTCCCCGTAGGTGCAGCTGCCGTAGCAGTTCTTTGGCAGTCCATATTTGTTCGGCGTATCGTATTATCGCAGCGGTCTCTACTGGCTTGTCGTCCAGGGACTCCAGCCGCGACAGCGTAACATGTCTCGCCTCGCCAGCGAGTCTGGAGACCAGCGTAACTGCGTCTCCAGACACGTGGCAGGCTCGGCACGTGAAGAATTGCCTCTCCTGCGAGATATCACAAGAGGGGTTATCGTCGTCGTGGTACGGGCATCTTATGCGGAGAGAATTGCCTCTCCGTTGAGCCTCGACCCCGAGTCGCTTCAACTCTTCCGCGATGTCGATGATTAACTTCACGTGCTTCTATCGTTGCTCTAGTAGCTTCCGCTACCGACCTCAGTTGCAGCAGCTTCCACGAACTGCTCCTCGTCGTACTGCGTATCGAGCTCCCTGTTCGATTGCAGCTTGTAGAAGTCATCGTGCATCTTTTCCAACTCCTCGCAGAGGAACGGATCGGTCCAGGGGTCCGGGTGGTTGTCCACCGTGTAGACCTTGAACGTACCCTGGCTGTTCTCCTTGTCGCGAGTACTCAACACGTACTGACCCGCGAACACCGGTGCCTTGCGAGCAAGACACAGCTTGCCTAGCCGCTGACCCGCTTGGTAGCTGGTCTTGTAGAAGCTAAGCAACACCGGGTCCGTATCCATGAACTCGGGGTCCGTGAGCTTGATGATGAAGTTCGCGTGCTCGCAGTAGCGATAGTTGAACTTCGGATCGCTCACGTGCTGCGGGTGGGGCTCGCTCCAAGTCGCGGACGACTGTGACTTCAACGCCACATGCGACTTCGGATCAAACGACCGCTCCACGATCATGGGCTCCTGCCCCTTGAGCGCGTTGGCGGACCACTTGCAGTACTCGGTGTAGAACAGCACCGGAGCAAACGACGCGGGTTTCGCACCCTCGCGTCCCGTCGTCAACAGCACCATATCCGGCGTGAGGATGATCGCCCCGACGCCGTACTTCTCGGTGAGCTCGTCGTTCGACATCTTCTGCACGATCTTGCAGAAGCTAGGACGAACGATGCGTCCGAGGCCCTCGGTGCCGGTGGCCTTACCCTCGTACTTCGCCAGATGCTCGGGACGCGGCACGGATACCGCGACCTCGCTGGTCTGTTTCTTCGCAATCTCAGTCTTTGGCATGACTAGTCTCCTGAAGGCTGCGCTGGAGTAGAGTATCTACGTCAGCATCTTTGTGAAAACGACAAACAACAGTGTACTCCACTGACGAATCATTAGGATTGACGCCAGGAGGGAGAGGCTTGAAATTCGCTTCTTGACTGGTGCAGTATTCGACCATCGACGGCCAGTGCGGCCGAAAGGGGACGCCAGCCGGGATGCCGAAGTGCTCCGCCATCGCGGCGTACGCTTCGGGGTCATCCTTCTCGCGAGGCATCTTCGGGATGGTCTTGCTGTCTGGGTTGGCACAAATCCAGTCGGTCCGGATCGTCTCGCCGATCTTGCCTTCCTTCACGTACAGCATACACGCCCCGCGTGACAGCTGCTTGATGGCCTTCTCGGTCTCTACCTTCGAGTCCTTCAGTAGGGCCTCGATCTTCTTCAGGACCGCGATGACGTCCACGATCTGCGATAGGTCCGGCGAGTTGGCCAAGTCCTGCCGCACTCGGGCGAGGTTCGAAAACCCTTCCTCGTGCAGCTGCTTGGCGATGGCATATACGTCGAGTACGCGTTTACGCAGGGCATCCATTGAGCACCTCATGATATTCCCGACGCAGGGCGTCGTAACAGATTAGACCAGGCGCATGCCCTTGGGATTCTGTGATCGCAGCTGCGGCTACCGTGAGCATGCTTAGGTTGCCGGTTACGACGAGGCGGCAGTGGTCCTCCCAGTTCTCGTCCGCCCAGTTGCGGATGTGCAGGAAGAACTTGTCCAGCACACCCCGCCATGCGATGGCGTCGTTGGTCTGCCGGATGATGAACTCTACGTCGTAGGTCTTGTAGAGCTCATCGATCGGGAACTTCGGGGGCTCGATGAGTATTGCTTTGTTCATGTGGGCACCACCAATCTCTTGAGGATCGCTCGGATGTCCTGCACCGCCATCGCGTGCTCGACCTTGCCGAACACTCGCTCCAAGATCTCGAAGTCGATCGAGTCTTCTGCGCACATATCCACCACCTCGATGGACCAGTCACAGGTCTTGTCCTGGGGACGAGCTTGGGATTGCAACCGAACCGGCGACGACCAGCCCTGGCAGTAGTACACCATCGAATCGCATTGCGAGATTCGCGTGCCGTCCGCTGCGAGGATTCGGCCGTTCAAGTTGACGCCGATGCCGCCCTTCGTCGGGTTGCTCAAATACACTTGGACCTTCGGGTCCGTGTTGAAGCGATCCATCGCCTCTTGGTTCTCTGATCCCTTCGTCTTGCCGTAGAGCGTGACGCACTCGATCCCTTCCATCTCGAGCCGAGCTCGGATCTGTTTCAGAGCAGGGATGAAGCATGCCCACACGATAGTCTTGCTGCCGAACTCCTTTTCCTTCAGGTACTCGACCAGCATGTCCAGCTTCGGATTCGGGTCGATGCGGTCGATCTGTCGCGACAGAACCTCGCCGGTATCCAGGTCGATTTCACCATCCAGTGCGACGAAGCCTGCCGCGACCTGCGCCAAGCGTAGCAGCTTGGTCAGAATATTGTTGATGGTGATGGTGCCCTTCTCGCTGGACTCCAGATCGCGTTCGATCTCCGCGTAGAGGCTCGTGGCCACTTCGTTGTAGACCTGCTTCTGGTAGTCCGTCATCTCCACTTCGAGGACCTTGTTGGTCATCGGCGGCAGATCGGGCAGCGCTTCCTTCTTCGTGATGAGGAAGGACGACCGGCTGATCCGCTCCTGGAGCAGCGGCATGTTCTGCATGCCGACGAGGAACTTCTTGTATCCGCTGGTCGGCGTGTTCACCTCGTCGAACTTGCCGTAGAACGCTCGGAACGCTTCGAACGATGCGAAGCCACTGTGGCCTTCGTTGAGCCACTCGAACTGCGAGTACAAGTCGAACGCCGAGTTGCAGATCGGCGTGCCCGTTAGGCACACCCGCTTGGCACACGACTCGCGGATCTGTTTGGCCGCTTGGAACCTCTTGGTTCGGCTCTGCTTGATGTAGTGGGATTCGTCGAGGACGCCCCACCGCCACGTGAACGCACTCAGCTGCGGGATCATGCTGCTCATCCCCTCGTAGCTGATGAGCACGACCGTGTAGTCGTAGTCTTCGCGGAACTCGAACGCTTCCAGCATGAGCTTCATGCGGTTGATCTTGTGACGACGCAGCGTGATGACCTTCACCCGCTTGTTCGAGAACAACGCTATCTCTCGCTCCCAGTTGACGCGAACGTTCTTCGGGCAGACGATCATGTTGAGAGCGTGAGGGTTTTTCTCGCTGTCCTCGTCCATCGCCATGATGACCGAGTAGGTCTTGCCCGTCCGCATCTCCATGAACAGGGAGTACGCATCGGATTCGAGCAGGCACATCGCCGCTACCCGCTGGTGCGGCATCGGCGGCAGACCCTCTTTGCCCATCGGGGCGTGATCGGGGACGAGGTGCGTCTCCTTGAATTGGGCCTGGTACTCAGCGGTCTTCTGACCACGCATGAACGCTCCGACGCGGGTCCAGAACTCCAGACGAGCTTCCTCGTCCTCAAACGTGATCTTGTTCTTGCCCCAGACGGCGAGCGCTACCAATGCACTCGTGTCGCTGATCGGGGCGTAGCATCCGCGATTGCTGTTTGACAGCTGCGCACCGGGGATCTTCTGCCACCAGTGGTTCTCTGCGTAGCCAGACGGATACTGGCGGTATTGATAGTGGGCATGCGACATGCTGCTGATGTCGTCGTCCCCGTTGTGCTGGACACAGTATGCCTGCATCTCGAAACGTCGGTTGTCCTGGCCCCATGGCGTAACAACCGAAACGTGCAGTCGGTCCGTGGCGTAGAGTTTGCGATCTTCCGCCAAGAGCAGCGTAGTCGCTTCTGAGAGCGGTTTGATGAAATCCGCGACGTGCGGGCTCAGCTTTGTCATGGGTCGTTGTCCTGTGTCGTGTGTCAGACTGGCAGGCCGTCACTGTGGCGGTAGCCAGATCCCCCGCATTGTAGGTCGGCAGCGTTTATTTGTCAAGAGCTATGCGGATATTTTCCCCAAAATCTTTTCCAAAACGACTGTGTGCGCCGTTTTTGGGGTTATTTTCTCTGCTCCAGGAATCGCATCGGTGCCCGCGACAACCGCAAACGGACCTGCGAGAGCGCATGCGCGGAGCACATCGCGTGCCCAAGATGCGTTTGGCTTCTGCAACTGGAACTTGAACTGAGGCTCGGGCAGCTTCAGTTTTCCGATGCCCGATACGCGAACCTTCCGGTAGCCGATCTTCTTGATCTCCGCCATCTTCTGCGTGCCGGTTTCACCCGACTTTGTCCCGAACCAGTTTGCTCGGCGTTCACCCTGATGGACCAAACGGAATCCCAGATCCTTCCGCTTGGGCCGAGGCCATAGGTCTGTGAAGTTCGCGTCGTAGCTGCCGGCATGCGGGTAGCACACGTCGAAGATCGGCCACCGCCACGTCTGTGGGGCCGAGGTGTGCCACAAATGAAAGTAGCCGTAGGGATACAGCGGTGCCTCGTCCATGCGAGCTCCGCCCTCGTCGTAGCGGTACGCTCCGTTGAGGCAGTCCGGTCGTGCTTTCTGCGATGCGACTGCCCGCCAGTTCTTCGGCGGGATGATGTCGCTGTCGAAGTGCAGGCACCAGTCGATAGGCTCCAGCTTGCCGTACGCGACGCACAACCCGGCACCCTTGTTGAAGTACGCACCGTAGTCCGTGAACACCTCGGTCGTGACGATACGTAGATTCGACTGTCCAGTGTCTAGCGACAGAGCCTCGTCGTCAGGCCTCGTCACGATGACCAGTGAGTCCAGCGTGTCCAGCCAGATCGGTAAGGACTTCTTCAGTTGTGGCGTGTACACATCGCCGGAGCAGCTTGTGATCGCGTCAATTCTCATAGTGGCTTCCTAGCTAAGAGATACATGAAGTTTTCGCGGTCGTTCAATCGTGCGGTCGAGAAGCGATGCACCTCGAAGCCTACTTGGGCTAACACATGCCGCAACGAGGCCTCGTTGAAGAACCATAGGTGATCGGGGTTGGTCTGGTCCTCGTCGTCGGGGACTATGATGTACAACCAGCCGCCTGGCTTCAGCAGCGCTCGTACTCGCAGCAGTGCCTTCGGGGCGTCTTTGACGTGCTCCAACACATGGGCCATCAACACGAGCTCCAGCTTCCCATCGCCGGTGTCACAGCAATCCGGGAACACTCCCGCGATAGTGTGGACCCCATACTCGTTGTGCGTGTAGTTCGCCGCCCAGGGGTCTTCGTCCACGCCGATGTAGGTGTAACCCGCGCTACGGATCAGGTTGACATACGGGCTGACTCCGCAGCCGATCTCCAACGCGTATGCCCCTTCGGTCGTAGCAGTCTTTAGCTCCCCGAAGCTTTCTGTGAACTGAGTGAGATAGCTCGCTGGCAGCACGACACCAGCCTCTGAGAGCACCCCGAGAGACTCGTAGTAGGCGTGCCCAGGCGGGTGCTTGGCCTTGTACTCCACATGGTACGGGCACTTGATAGTATTGTGCATCACGCCCCAGCGAAGGTCCAACTCGTTCACGCAGCCACAGCTGTACATCATAGAACACTATTCTCTATGTAGTTGGTCGCCCGCTCCAAGTGCTTACCGTCGTCGATCTGGATCAAGTCCACGCGACGATTAGGCTTCTTGGGTTTGTAGATATCCTGGTGCGTCACAGACACCTCTTCAGCTTGGTGCTCGCCCACCGCCAACTGACCGTAACGACGCAGCGGTATGCCGCACGCATGGCAGTACTTGTCCACCTGCGCCCCGTAGTCGGCCATGGGGCGACGCCACCACCCAGGTACAGCTTCGAGGCCCAGGTCCGGCCAACTAGGGTCAGCCGCGTGTAGCATGGCCTGGGCTCCGGCTAGCTCGCAGAAGAACGCTCGCAGACCCTTCCCCGGCACGTGGCACAGCATAGCCGACCAGAACTGGTTCACGTCGCAAGTGGAGATCAGCTTCCACCGATCCTCCTCGGAGATGCCTACGTCCTGCATGGCCACGAACGGCGGACTGTGACGACCCGGCTTGCCGTTGTGCCCTTTGAGGTATGGCTTGCACTCGGGCCAGTCCTTAGCGAACTCGTCGTAGGCAGCCTGCACCATGTGCACGTTGAGGTTACTGACCGCTGGGTTGAAGACCCGACGCATGATGCTACCCTTGCCTAGCGGGTTATTGCACCACAGACCGCGTTGAGCGTAGGGAAAGTGTTTGCACAGGACGTTGCATAGCTCCTCGAACTTCGGGTGGCTGGCAGGGTTGCCACCGAAGAAGCCAACGACGCCGAAGTAGCCTTCGATGCTACGACACGCTTCCTCCATCTGCTCGACAGAGATCATCGCTGGCTTGCCGGCGAGGTTACTGCCCTGTGTGCAGCTGAAGCACGCTAGGTCGCAGCCTCGGGTGATGTGGATCTGTATCACTCCGCCTCGCCAGATGCCGTGGCGGACATCGTACGGCGACTTCATTTTGTCGAGGCACTCTTGCCGCTGCATTCGAAGCTCCTCCATTGCTCTGCGACCCATTGGATGTTCGGGTCTTGGTTTCTGGCGTTAGGGCTGATCGACGTGCGACGAACGTCCCGCAGTAGGTGGACGATCTTCGCTTGGTCCTTGACCGAGCCAATAGTGTCTTGGGTGCAATTCCAGATCCTGGACGCGAGCTCCAGCATCCGCAGACCGTGCTTGTTCTCTTTCAGTAGGAAGCCCAACGAGCTCTGGTTGATCCCGCCGTACTCGGCGATGAACGCTCGGTGCGAGACCTTGTTCCGTAGCATGGCCGTGGCCGCGTACTCCCATCGGTCGTAGAACTTTCGTACCTTCTCGCTGACGCGGCAGAACGTCACTCCGGTGTTCAAGCGTAACCGGCTCTCCGCAGGCTTCATGGTGTAAGCTAGGTCGAACGCATCGAACTGCTCGATCTCTTCGAGTGGCTTGAGGATCAGCGTGTCTACGTCGAGGAAGCCTACCAAGTCGCCGTCCTGGCAACTATCTACGTAACGCCGCTGATGGCGGGTCTTGCGGGTGTTCTGAGTGTACCCATTCGACCTGCCGTGTCCAATAGCTAATAGGTCGAGATCGCGATCTTCTACCGTGAGGATCTCCAACGGAGTGGCTGTGTTCGCCTCGGCGGATCTGCGCAGAGACTCCAAGTACCGGCAGTAGATCGGCGGCGACCTATCGAAGATGATCGTGACTAGCCTCATAGCTTACCTAACTTCTTCCGGACCCAGGCGTCTACGCGATTGAGCCATTGTTGCCTAGCTCCACACCCACCGCATGGTGGTAGGCCCATTTCCTTTCGGCAGTCCTCGTACAGCTGTGCCACGCCTAAGCTCTCTAAGAATTCCTTCAGCGCATCTCCAGCCAACTTGCGATCAGCAGCTGCGGATAATGGTTTTCCCTTCACGCAAATACGGATTTCGCGCGTCTCACTTGGTTGTGAACACAACCGACAAATTCCGTCTTTAGTATACTGACAGTGCATTATGCTGCGAACGAAATTGACGATGTAATATTAGCGTCTACCTCTTCCCAAGTATCTCCTTGAACGATCATTCCAGCACCGCGAGTAAAATTATCATCCAGGTCCGATAACTCAGAAAAATTCGCTAGTGTTTGGCCTTCAAATGGTCCTATTGTTGACAAACCTGAAGTGCAGAAATTTGCAGTATATGGTGATACCGCACTGCGTACCCAATCGTGCGAAGACATATCATTGCAATAGATCAAGCTTGCGTCCATTGGGATATCAATATCCATTGCACGATATTGTTCTCCATAACCTAAAGTCGATAGATATACAAATTTGGCCGGGGTATAGTGATAGCAATCCTTAAATACGGCTTTAAGTTCTAGACCTAAGCCAATCGTTAAACCTGGCGGAACCCCAGAGTCTCCAGAAGGAGGTTTGCATTGCAACGTGCCAGTAGCTTTAACTGCAACTAAGTATCCTTCTCGGGCAAAGTAATCCAGGCAGCTATTGTCATCCGGGTCTAGAATTGTTTCCATTGAGCACTTAGGGGCATCACTAGCAAGCATCGCTTCGGCAATCTCTTCATTTGTCATGCCGTCTTCTATCGCTTGATCTAAGTCGAAGAATATCACTTCGTACTGACACCCAGCGATCGTGCAAGGCACGGTCAATAGATAGTGATAATCAGCGCAAGGGTCGAGTTCAGTATACGGATCAACTTCAGTATACGTTCGATCTTTACGTCGTAGTGTCCAAGTACCATTGATGAATGCCCCAATATCGCATGCAGCTTCTACGTAGCAGTCTGTTTGTACAAACGGCCCGCCAATGTTGTACGTAGTGGAAATCACGGTAATTGAGTTTGCAATCTGAATGTCCCACTGCAGATACGTAGGAAGCAAACATCGTGGGTCAAGAATTACTTCTTCCGAAGTATCGGGTGGTGGAGGATCCCAACTCCCCATACCGAAAGAGCAACAGCATACGCACCACCAAGTGGGGTCGGGCAAGCAGCAGACTTCGACGCACTCCGCGTCGTCTATCGTGATGACTAGGGGCATCCTAGCTGCTCTCCCCACCGGAGGGAGGAATGATAAACTGCACGCCGCTGCCAGAAGGCTCGATGGTGATAACGATCGTGCCACTTTCGCAGATAGCGGTGCCGTCGAAGCCATCCTCGAAGTTACCCACCTCGAACGCTCGGTACACTGCTTGGTCGCCGGCAGCACCGAGGTACCTGTTGTTGGCGAAGCTCGCGTGGCCTTCCCAGTAGCAGGAGCTATCCACGTGCAGAGCCCATACGCGAGACGCGTACCAGGACGTGCCCTCGGCGATCGAGTCGCTCGACATCAGCCAGATGCGGTCGCCCGCCTTCATACCGGAGTCCGTGTGAGCGGACTTGAACTCTAGCGCAGCTTGCTCGATCTCGTACTCGCTATACCCCGAGTCTAGCGGGTCCATGATTAGGGCCTCGCCAGCCGCGTTGACTGGGGTCAGGTCCTCCTCGCTGAGCAGCACGCAGGTGCCGATTGATCCGCCGTTGGCCGACGCAGGCGAGACAACCTGAGCCATGGCGATCACGTTCGATGTGTTACCGCCTCCCCCGCGACGACCATGCTGAAGCATGAACTCGCCATTGACGAACATGCCGTGGACCATGTTCCCGCGACGAGCCATCTTGGCCACGCGGTTCAGGTAGTCCGCTCGAATGCCCTTGCCCGCCTCGAAGGGCGTCTTGGGTAGGCTGACGATGTTCTTCATTACGGGAGCATCCCTTCCATGTCCACGAGGGGATAGTTGTTGTACGGTCCTTCAGGACCAGGGATGCGGAACTGCCGCTTCCACGTTTCGTCCTTGGAGTGCCAGTACCTATTCCACCCGTCTTTACGCAGCGACCAGCGGAGCTCCACGTCGTAGTAGTCCACCCCTGGGGCAGTGCTGAACGTGCGAGTTACGGTGGCCGCAGACAGCATCAGGGTCTCGGCAGGGAACGTGAGGCCCAGCGATGGGCTGATCACATCGTCATCGTTGCACCCATTGATGTGGGTCATAACCTGCGTCGGGATGACGAGCAGCTTACTGTATCGCACGACGTAGTCCAGGCCGATGTTCAACCGCGACGGTGCTTCCTCATCCGTCACTGGGTTGTCGATATCGACTATGTCCGGGTCTTCCTCCTCTACCCCTGGCTGGCTCCAGAAGAACACCTGAGTGCCGTTGGCGTCCTTCGGATTGAGCTTTATGAACTCCGCCGATGGCTCGATGGTCTCGGTGAACTCTGCTGTCGTAACGTCGCCGGGTCCGCCAGGCTCGACACCAGCTTCGACCGCAAATTGGAGCGATATCTTTGCCCACTCGTACACGTTGCCGTGCCCGTCACTGGAGTTCTTGACTCGCTCGAACGGGCCCATCGTGCCGGAGCGAGCCACGATGTTGCTGCCCGGAGCGTACGGCCACTCCAGGCGGTTCTCTATGATGTTGAGGAAGATAGCGTGCCGCTGATCCCAACGACACTTGAGGTCCACTGCGGCAGCCCAGGACTGCCCATCGAAGCTCTCGCTCTCGGTCCACGCGAGGGCCTCGGGCTCCTCCAGGTCTGTCTCGTCGGTTAGCCAAGAAATAGGCATGCTAGATAGCCGTAGCTACGACTCCCTTGTTCAGCTTGTCGCGAATCTGGATCTCGACCTTGGTTTGATTCCGGGTCTCCTCGATCTGGTCCGCCATGGTCTTCAGGATTTCTTTCTGCGTCTCCAACTGACTCTTCGGGATATCGCGCTCGCCGGCAGTCGCAGTTTGGATTCGATTGAACACGCTGCTGGCGTCTTCGATCGTGGACTTGAATGGCTCGAGATCGATGTTCTTGGCCAGCTGCAAGATGGCGTCCTCGCGGCGACCGCGAGAAGCAGTCTCGTCCGTGTACATGCTTCCCGTTGCGCCCATGCCGAGCATGTTGCCTGCTCCAAGCAACGTGCCGAAGCCTGTACCCTTCAGCGGATCCAGGAACCACTTTTGAACCGCCTGTCCCTGCAAGTCAGCCATAGAGAAGTTGATGTCCTTCAGGATGCTGCCACCGCCCATGCCTGCATTCGTGAACTGGTTGAACGCTCCGGAGCCCATCCGAACAAACGCGTCGCGTACGCTTTCCTTAGTCTGTGGCCTGCCCGTAATGGCTCCCAGAGGGTTGGCTATCCCGCCTTGGATCAGATTGAACGCTTTCATGGCATCGGTGAAGCCACCAAACTCTTCGTGTATCGGCTTGAAGCCGAACATTCGCAGTGCGGAGCCCATGAACCCACCGCTCAAGAAGTCCTTCCCCTCGCCCATCATCCAGTTGTCGCTGCCCTTCAGCCCTTGCGGACCTACGGGTGCAGACCCGGAGAGGATACCAGCTAGGTCGGATCCCGCTTGGCCAGCCAACGCGGTCAAGAACGGCATCATCTCTGCGGTCTTGATCGCCATCTCTCCAAGCGCTCCGGCGAGCTTAGCGATCTCCTCTGCGAACTGACGAACCATGTCAGGGTTCATCTTGCTCATGAGGTTCGCGAAGTCCGTGCCCAGCTGATCTAGGATCGGGATCAGCTTCTCGCCTAGTGTAGCCGTGAATGCGTCGTACCATGGCAGCAGCGTGTCGCCTACTTGCTCGCGGAAGTTCTTCATGCCGAGCGTTAGATCAGCCTGCGCCTTGCCCGCTCCGCCCGTAGCCGTAGCCACGCCCTTGACGCCCACTTCCACCGCGTCGAGAATCACTCGTTGAGCCATGGCCGTCTCGCCAAGCTGAACCATGATCTTGAGCATGTCCTTCTGCTCTTCGGTGAAACGAACGCCAGACTTGGCCAAACCATCGAGACCGGACTCGGGGTACTCAAGTGCCTTCGCGAGTTGCAGTGCGTTGCTCTCCAGAGTACCGAAGCCTAACGCGGTGGTGTCCAGGACTGCCTTGATCGCCCGATCAAAGTTCTCGCCCTTGACGCTAGGAAACGCGAGGACCTGCCCCATGACGGTTTTGATCTTGCCGTCGTCCACGCGTGTGATTCGCTCGAGCTCGTCCGCCATCTGTTTCAGCTGCGGCACGCTGCGGCCAGCCGACGCACCCGTCGCCTGAATGACCGCGTGCAGCCTGGCGTCGATGGCCCGTCCCTCCATGGCCTCGCCGAGCGCTCCTTTGACGAAGCCTGTAATCGCCCGTAGGCCCGACTGAATCTGCTGCATGGCCTCCCTGCCGAGCCAGGTGGCAAACGCCGCTATGCCGATACTCCTAACCGTATTCGCCCAACCCTGCATCATCCCCTGGATGCCAGTTAGGCTTTGTCGGACCTGATTGAAGTCCGCCCCGAATACGATGTTGACGTCAGGTGTTCTTGACATATCAGAGGCTCGAATAGAACGCGGATAGTTCCTTCGCGTCCTTGAACGTAACTATGTTGCTGGTGTTGAGCCCGAAGACCGCTTCCAGCTGCGACAATGTGATGCGTCCTACGTTCTGGGGTTGTACTCCGCACCTAAGGATCAAGACTTCGGCGATTTTTGCTCGGTCGAATTTCTCCGGCTTTTCGCCCTTCGAGACAAAGGGGTCTCCTTGGTGGATGCCTCCTTGCCCATCACGTTGGCTCTGAGAAGCTCCAGCTTTGACAGCAGGGCTTTGGCCTTCTTTGCGTCAGAGATCCAGTTACGACACATCTCTAACGTCACCTCCGGGTGATTCCGGATGACCATGCGATAGAGTATCCGCGTGACCCCCGCTGGGTTGAGCAGCTTCAGGAAGTCCCCGCCGAAGATGTCGATACCTGCCGCTTCCGACGCAGCCATCCGTAGGATGCGATCGCCTTGGGCTTCGTTTGGAATACTGTTAGCCGCAGCGTTGCCCGCCTCGATCACTCGAGCCTTGAGCCACATCTCCAGCCATTCCAGATCTTCTAACTCCAGCGGTGAAAACTCGTACTCGACCCCGTCGCAAACGTGGCGGATGCCAGCGTGCGTTGCATTCCCCATTAGGTTGATCCTTCCCCGTAGTACTCATAGCCACTTGGCAGCAAGATCTTACCCAGAGCACCTGGGTCTTGTTCTCGCAGTGCCGTCCAGATGCCACTAACCGTGTAACCGATGATCGGTGGTGGGTTCGACGAGCGATCCACCTGGAAGTTCTGGTGAGCGTTCCAGACAATCGCGTCGAACTCGAAAAACAGCGTGGGCGTGACATACACCCGAACGCGGTTCGTGTTGTTGAGCTCGTACAACGCCACTTCCATATCGTCGTTGTGCACCTCGAAGCTGAGGTCCACTTCGAGGTTGCCGGTATCCCGCTCGGTCTCGCCATCCGCGACCGACGTCGAGGCAGGGCGGCGGAATGCCAGCGTGATAGCCTGCACTCGCTCCACTTCCGTGAACGTGTCGCTGTCGAGCGTGCCCTCGATGGTGACCCTGCCGTTCTTGCCGGACGCAGCCGGCACGCGGGTCTCGTCATGGTACGTGTTCGTCGTGTTCTTCTCGAGGTGGCCCATGACACCGAAGTTCGCCGACCAGTTGATCGGCGTACCGGCGGAGACAGGGATGTTCAGCGTGACATCGCTGATGAGCACCTCGCCCTCGTAGTTCACTAGCTGGCCAGGCTTGGCTGACGCCACGCCCGCGAACGCGAGTGGGTCTTCGCTAGGCATGGGGAAGTCGTAGCCCAGGCCTCGAACGAAGCCAGTCTCATCCAATACACCCTCTGTCGCACCGGAGGCACCCGGCACGCAGCTAGCGAAGTAACGAGCGACTGACGATTGACGGCCGAAGCCCCATGCTTGGGTGCAACCAATGCCTTCGACGTATGCGTATTTGCCAGAGCGTAACATGTTAGTCCTCGGAAGTGAGGTCCTCGTCCGGAAAGTTCATATGTACGTTGATGTCCCAAAGGGCATCCCAGCCTTCGATTCCCCGAGCGATGGCCAAATCCAAGTCCGCTTGTATGCTAACTATCTCTACGTTCTGAATGAACGCGTGGTCCCGGTAGGTCAACGACTCCAGGACTAACGCGTCATACTTCAGTGCGTGGATCGCTTGTATCATCCGCCACTGGGTGGGGAAGAACATGTAACCCACGCGGTCGTCGCCGGTCGATACCAGCAACGTGTAGGTCTGTATAATCTCCGTCCCGCAGCTGGCATTACCGAGGTTGACCTGCGTCGCCGTCGGTCGTAGCTGCCATTCAGGGAAGTCCGCCTCTTCCCGCACGTCCGGCTCTGGGTCGCGAGAAGAGTTCCAAGAGATCAGCTTGAACTTGCGATCTTTTAGAACCTTCACCAAGCGATCATACACCAGGGTCAGCGGTTCCCGTGTCACTTAAGCTCCTGGGCTATAATCTTCTTAGCTGCGTTACCCATCCGCTTCATCTCTGGGTTGCCTGGTGTGGCAAAGATGATACGCTGCGGCAAATGACGCTTCTCGTTCCCTCGTTGATGGAAGCTCATTACGTCCCGAACTGTAACCCCGGTCGGTACCGTTAATGTGCGCTTGCTGTATTGGAACGACCCGTCTTTGTTCTTCTTGCCAGTCTTCTCGTAGTACGTTACCTTTCGGGTGTACTGAGCATCCGAGCCCATCGACACCGTGGCTACGAAAAGGGCACCGGACTTTTGTTTGGTAGGCCCGAGCTTCGCTACGTTAGGGTGTAGGTTCCGACGCAACAGGGCGGTGTCCACCAAGATAGCCGGTGGCTTAGGCGGCTTCGGCGTCTCGCCTGGCTTGAGTTTCTTCTTACGGCCAGGTCGCCGATTGGCGATCGTGCGAGGAGACAACTTCTTCCAGGCTCCCGTCGTGCGTTTGCTGTCGGGTTGATCGACAGATCCGCCTCGGGAGGCCTGGGAGAAGCGACGTTGGGTGTAGGCAGAGTACATTCGCGACCACTGCTCCATGACCTTACTCATGACAGCAGGACTATTGAGAACCCTGGTTCGGAGAGCCTCTAATGCGCTGTCGCCGCGAATCCTAATTTGAACGTGAAAGTCTGCCACATCACTATGAAGATGCGCCCGAGTAACCCTTGACCAGCAGCTTCGGCCGTTTGCAGATCATGAGCGGATTGGACTCGGTATGAATATCAATACCGGCGTTCCAATCCTTCATCTTCTGCATGGCGTACACTTCCTTGCCCGGCGTGTTGATGTCGTCCATCGTGTTCGCTGGGGAGAAGTGTTGCTGGAAGAGATCCTCTACGCCCACTGGGTAGAAGTTCGCTTCGTCGGCCGCGAAGAAGTTCCGCGATCCGATCTTGCCTCGGTAGTTCTCGAACGTGATGTCACCGAACGTGACGGTGTTCGAGCCTCGGCCCATCGTGCCGGTGCCCTGCTGATCGATCGACCAGCGGTAGTTCGTCTGCTCGTTGTAGTTCGTCCGTACCTCTTCGTTGTTGACGAGGTTCTGGAAGAACGTGTTGCCGACGAACGCGTGGATGTGGTCGTAGGTCTGGCCACCGAGGACTTCCTCGGTGAACTGGATGATCTCCAAGCAGACGGACTTGATGCCTTCGCCGCTGCCTTCCAGATCGAAGTAGAACTCTTCCTGGGTCAGGCCGAGTGCGTCGAAGACATCCAGCAAGACCGTCGCGTCCTCGTCGGCGTCGATCAGCCGACCTTGGATCGCGTTGACTCGCCAGTACTCATGCGTGGCTTCGTGCGAACGACGCAGGCCGGTCAGCTTCTCCGTCATGAGCTCGCTGGCCGACACGAGTTGCTGCTCGCTGCCGTAGTGACGAATGCCGCTCAGGTCCTCCGCTTCGAGTGCGTCGTCGAAGGGAATGTAAGGGACATAGAACGGAATCAAGTCCCGGCGGTCCGCTGGCTTCTTGGTCGTTTCGCCAGACCGACGAGGCTTGGTCGGGATGAGCGAAATCGTCTCACCCTTTCGCTCGACTGCTACCGTGTAGCTTGTCGGATGCTTCGTTTCGAAAAGACCCATCGCCCCAATGCGTCGGGGGACGTAAGGAACGGTGTTGATGGCTTCCGTCAATGAAATAACACTGAAGGCGTCATCGTTGAAGATATCGAGCATCTGAGGAACTCCGAAGTAACAGTTGAATCGTATCCAGCGTGAATGGACCAGTAAGTTGGGCCTACGAATCGCGACCGCTCGTTGTGAACTCGACCGGCTCGCGGACAAAGCGAACACCTTGGTTGCGAAGATCGAGCAGACGCGTGATGAGCTCGGCGTCCGTCTCGTCATCGTCAGCACGGACGATCTCGTCGAGGTTCAGCAGGGCGGGACCGCGCACGAGCACCGGTACCGACACCTCGCCGTCGCCAGCTTCGATCGTGATATTCTCCAGGCAGATAGCATCGGAGAAGGTCGGCTGCGAGCCAACGACCTCATCGGCAGCGGCAGGGTTGACGAGGATCTCGCCGATCTCGTACTCGCCCGTAGTGAGCTTGACCGCAGTGCGGGTGTATCGCTTCTCGATCTCCCACAGAACAAGATCATGGACCTTCTTCTTGTCAACGACGGGAGTACCAGCTAATGGACGCGGCATGTGATCTTCTCCGAAATAAAACTGACTGACTTGAGGTAACGAAGCCTAAGAGCTAGGCTCGCTTTTGAGATCGTTCCTTGGCTCGCTTCGCGGCCTCGATCATGGGGTTTTCTTTGCCGTTCTCGTCCTTGGACAGACGGATGACACTGCGGCCCACGTTCTGGATCGGCCGAGCTTCGGCGATCTTGCGGGCCTGCGCCACCATACGGTCGAACTCGGTCTCTCCGCTAGCGTTGTCTTCGCTGCTGAGGCTGAGGTCGCCAGTGATAGCATCGTCGGAGCAGTACGTCTTCTTCCACTCGTCGCCGAGGGCAGGCGTAAGCACGCGCTCCTTCACCAGGGAATCGATAACCGTTTCCCGCGACAGCTTGAACTGTCGGACCATGGCGGCTGGGAATGAAAGATTCAACGCAGGTTCCTCCACTTCTTCGAGGTTCTGAACCTCTTGGAGAATCAACCGCAACTGCTCGGGCTCGGATGAGCCTTCGGGAGCGGAGATGCCAAGAGCATCCAGGATCTTAGTAATGAGCTCGTTCATGCTGCCTCCGCCTTTGCCCTTAGATTTAGGTGCAGGCTCATCAGCGAGTTTCAGGCCGGACTGCGTATCGTAAGACAGCACGACCGGACCCTTCCAATCTTCCAGACCAGGCACTACCGGGACGGAAGTAGCGGCGACGTGCCGCAGAGGATAAGAGTACGTCTTGCCTTTGCCATCGACAAAGGACTTGGGGCACATGGCGGAGACATCCACGCGGGTGCACTTCTTCTTGGCATCCTCGTCGTGGAACTTCACCTTAATGAAGGTGGACATCACGCCGTCTTTGTTCGGCTTCTTCTGAAGGTCCAGAACCGTCCCGCGATCGTTGTCGGGATCTTCCACGTGCGTCTTGAAGAAAGGCACGCGGATCTTGGTCTTCTGGAACTGCTTGAACTGGGAGACCATGCGATCGAGGAACGGTTCCTTCACCTCGACGGTGACGGGTTTGTCGTTCTCAACCCACGGACAGATCTCGCCGACGGGAAGTAGCTCCTTCTCCATCACGAGCGGATCAGCGGTCTTTTGCCAGGCTTGCGTCATAAGAGGTTTAGTGAGCGGGGTAACTTATGTCAAAATAAATTTACAATAAAAGTTCCGTGAAGTCCGTCTCGAATCCTGGATCGGGTGAGGCACCGGATGGGACCTTAGTTTGAGTAACCTCGTCGTCGTAAATAGCGACTGCTTGACACCGGCAGTTCCAGCCATTGGGTGGCCAGAACTGATCCCAGAACTCATCGTCCTTCTTTCGCTTGATCCCGTCGAGGACTTCGTGCTCCTCGCGGACTCGATCGTCGCCAACGGTCAAGTACTCAAAACCCCATACGTCCAAGTCGCCTTCGAAGCTGATGCGATGGGCGACGCCATATGCTATGGCCGAGTGCGTTCTGACTAGGGTCTCTATGTACCCAGTCGATCTAGGCTGCAACCCATGGCGACGAATCGCTTCGAGCATCTGAGCGACGCCCTGCTCCGTCGGTAGGTTCAGCTTCGTGACGTCGGCCAACGCATCGTTCATCACAGTCCGGATATCCGCCACGGACTTCTTGACTGCCTTCGACGACGTCGGGTAGAACCGCCTCTTGATGTTGCCTAGGTCTAGGTCGAACAGATCCGCTATGCGAGTGGCGTCCTCGAACACGGAGGCCAGCTTGAGGCTCTTGGCCATACTCCGCCGCTTGTTACCTACCTTCAGCCGGAGCAGGTAGCTGTAGGCCATCACATTGGCCAACTCGTCGGTGGCTTTCTCCAGGAGCTCCTCGTCCGGGTCTTTCACCCGAGGCCCCGAGGCGAGCCACCTCTTGTTGCTGCGTGCCATATCGGCCGCTACCCGCCACATCCTGGATGCCAGCAACCCGGACCGCCCCACCACTCGCTCGATGTCGCGAACTTGCAGTTTGGCGATAGCCCGCGTGGTTTGTCGCCTAGCCTGAATAGTCGCCCGAGACATACGGCTCCTGATCAAAGGTGGTAGGTGACGCGAACACCGTCGGTATCGTTTGAGGTTTCAGCCCCTCGGCCAGTTTGATCCGGCCACGAGCGATCTTCTTCAGCGTGTCTTCGGCTCGCGTCCTTTGATAGTGGAGACGATGCTGAATCGTGCCGTCCACCGGGTTGAAGTCCACGACGCCACGCGACTCGTACGCGTAGACGCCACTGAGTAACATTGCCGAGAACGCGATCTCCTTCGGCACTGACGTGAGCAGCGTAAGGTCCACATACGGACTGTTCTCCAAGATCTCATCCACCCGCTGCTCGGCCAACGCGATCATCTCGTACAACCGCACCGCGTAGTCCACTGGCTCGTCCTTGTCGCTAACGGCGATCCACTTGTGGAGGTTGTCCATGTTGTAGAACCGCCCGATCGCTTCGCTGTTCGTGTAGCGACCAAAGACCAACGCGGCAGACTTCACGTACTCCGTCGTACGAGGCAAGTGGTAGGTAGTGTCGTTGTACAGCACCTCGACGTAGTACTGGTACTTGGTCACGTCCTCGGGAGCGATGAAGCCACGAGAGTAATGACCAATGCCAGTCACGCCGAACGTGGACCCGTCGGCGAGCATAACCTCTTGGGTGTCCATCCGGATCACGCCGTACGTACTCGAAGGGTTTGACAGCGTGGGGATCTCGTCCGCGTTCACGAACTCGCCCTGGTCTAGCAAGGCGAACCGTAACGTGAACACCTCGACGGGATCTGGCGGATCGGACGACTCCTCCACCGTGTCCCGAGTGATGCGATACGTCTCGGTCTCGGAGACGATCTCAATGACGTACTCGTAGTCTACGTCCTCCTCGCTGTCGAACTCGTAGGTGTACAGTCCGCCGCCCTCCGACACCATATCAGTGCCGTCGGCGACGATGACTTCGAGCGTATCCTTGTTCCGCACCCCGTATGCCCCTAGGGCATCCGACAGCTTGACCGTCTCGGGGAGTGCGTCTGCAGTCCAGTTGAATGAAATCAGCATTAGATGTCAATCGAGATGGGTCGTGGAGAGGTGATGTCGTCGATGCTGCGTTCGTCCTCGTTGATAGCGAAGTCCCGCAGTGCCTGCACTTGAGCATCGGTGAACGGAATGCTGAATGGCTTCGCCACCGCGTTGCCATCACCGTCGTCCCAGATGCAGACGCCACGAAGCTCCGCATCGGAGATAGTCAGCTTCTTCATGTAGATGCCGTAGTCCTCGCCATCGAAGATCTTTACGACACTCGCGGTGGAACGAGCGATTAGCTCCGCCCCGTCCTCGTCGTACACAGTGACGCCCACCGTTCCGACACCATCGGCGATCGGGAGCATTGCTTCCGAGATGATCGTGCTCATGCTATCGTGACCTCACTGCTTTGTGAACTTTATCCATGATATCGAGTACTGAACCCGCTTCCGGATCGTCTTCCGGCGTGGCAAGCAGCGCTGCTTCGTTGCGAGCCTGAATCGCGTCAAGTGCTCCGGTCGTTAGCTCGACCGTCGCTCCGTTCCACACGCTCGACACCGCTGCCGCAACGTTCGTGTTGCCCGTTGTCGAGAGTGTGCGCGTGGCAGTGGCCCACACCGCTGTCGCAACCGCCGAAGCGCTCGCTCCATCCGTGAGTGTACGAGTAGCATTCCCCCACACCGCTGTTGCGTTCTCAGCTGCTGTTGGTGCTGAGCCGCCCGTCGTGATCTGATCCCACATGTCGGCCCGCAACGGATAGATCACGATCTTCGACGAGTCCGTCGGTGCTGTGCTGAACGCTGGCGAGACCGTGAGCGCCTTCGTCGTGCCGTTGTACGCCGTGATGACTCGCGTTTCCTTCGCTGCCGGCCCAGTGTAGACCGTCGCAACGTAGTCCTTGTAGAAGTCATTGACACTTGAGGGGCTGCCAGAACCGCCAAGAATGACATTCGTTGTCGTACCACCAGTCGTCACGCATAAGCCGTTGAATAGCCAGCTTCCTGTCTCGACTATGCTTTGCTCGTGGACGTCCGTCAGATTGTTGAGCGTTGCCGAGCTAATCGTCGAGTTATTCGTCCAGAACGATGAGAAGTTGGTTTGATTGTACGCACCAGACATTGCGCTGCCGACGGTCGCATCTCCGACCCAATAAGTCAGATTCGATTGCGGAATGCCTTGCGGAAGAATGATGTAGGTCGAAGTGTTATCCGGAGCCGTTCGCCAGCTTCGGTTGACGTATGCCTTCTTCGTCGAGCTTCCAATGTAGTCGTAGATCGTGCGAGACTGCCCGGCTCCAGTCCCGCCTGTAATCACGACGAGCGCTTGATTGTAATAATCACTGACGGTAGACGGGCCAGACGATTGAAGAATGATCGTATTAAGCTCTTCGCCTTCGACAACCGACGAGCCTTGAGACGTGCCGCTGTTCAGTGTTGTCTCGCTGCCGCCACCAGCCGCAGTATCCAAGATAAGATCGAGCCGCCCGCCATTGGCCCAATCAGTTTGCAACTCGTTCGTGTCCGAGAGGATCGAATCGACAATCCCATCAATCGTATCGACGCTCGACTGCGAGGACCGTGCGTCGAGTATATTGTCCAATCGGCCACCGTTGGCCCAATCCGTTTGCAGTTCGTTCGTGTCCGCAAGTGCAGACGTAACTTTCGTATCGGTCGCCGGTCCAGCGTGTCGGCCAGGATACACCCGCCAAATGTCGTCCTCTACCACCGAGAGCGTGGCATCGAGCGTCACGATTCCATCGCCGCCATTCGAGATGATTGTCCGTGTGGCGATGTCGCCCAAGTCCGCGCGGGTAATGACCAACTCCATGCCGGTGAAGTCCGACTGAGCGTTCGCACCGTCGAGCGTGATCGTCGTGCCAGTGTCGCCGCCTGTGCCGAATTGACCAGACTCTTGCACGTTCGCCGTTGCGATAACGCCACCCGCAGTCGTCCCGCTGATCTGCGCTGCATTCACTGGCAGATACCCGTCGCCTCGCCATGCGTCGTAGACTGTCGCGGGCAATACCGTGAACTCAACCCACACCTGCTGGAACGTCGCCGTGTGAACCGCCTTCACGATCAACCGCCCTGGCGTACTGGTGTCGGTCGTGCTGAGTGGTATTAGGTACCAGCCATCACCGTCGTCCGTCGGGTCCGTCGTGCTGTTGCGAGCCGCGAATGCTCCGTTGTCCTTCGAGACTTCAAGATAGCCTTCGAGCGTGTTGACGTTGATTGTCTCCGGCGTCTTGCCGTCGTCTGCATCCAAGAACGGACCTACTTGCACCGTAATCGCCGTATCTTCCTTGAGATACTGAGCACTTAGTGCCTGCGAGCTAATCGCCAAGAGAATCAGAATTGATCGAACGAACTTCATTGTCGCCTCCGCTTCGATAGCAGTAGTGAGCGTGGGCCGTTGCCGCCTGCCGGTGCTGTCTCGTGCAACGAAATCCAGCCAGGGATTACGTCGCTCGATACGCCAAGAGTTGGGTTGAACGTTTGAGTGTTTGTGCCTGTGACTACTTTACGTTGATTGGCAACGGACATACCACCGGCACCGTTCGTGCCGGTGGATTCCGTCGTGTGAAGCGTAGACCAGCTGCCATCACTGCTGTCACCATCCCCAGTGATAGTCTGATCCGCTCCACGCTCATTGAACAACACGCCTACCACGCAGTCGCCAGTCGGAATAGAACTAGTAGTAGTAGTTGGCGAAGCAGTTGCTGAGCCCGCTTCTGATGATCCGCCAACATACGAGAGCGTATATCCGCTTGTCGGGACGATCTCCACTAGCGTGGCCAGCGTCATCGTGTTTGCTTGGCCATAGGTTATTGTTATCGTGTCGCCAGTATCGAGCCCGTTCGTCAGTGGGCTGGTGAATACTGCTCCCTCAACGCCTGCATCTGCGGCACCAGGATCATACAGCGGAGATAACCGTCTCGTCCATGTGTTACCATTCGTATCAGTGACAGTCCAGCTGGAATACGCAGTACCATTCGTATTGCTATTGTCCGCCGAGATAACCAGCACACCCCATGAGCCAGTTGCGAAGTTGCCCGATGGCGTGATCGTCGCCGTCGTGGCCGATGTGTTCTCGTACAGCGTACCGCGATCAGTAGTCGTGATCGCAGCTTGTGCTGACAAGCAGACCAGGCTCAGTAGTGCTGCGAGTAAGTATCTCATTCGGGATCCGGGTACTCGAAGTCCTCGCCCGCCCCTCCGACACGCTGCACGTTGATTGTGAACTCGGAGTCCTCGTTCAATATGGTAGGGTCGGGGAACGTGACGTCCTTCGACGAATAGCCATGCACATTGACAACGCATGCCGCGTCCTCGTCGTCGCATCGCTCTACTATAGTTTCGTCAAAGTACGTCGTGTTATCGATGAAGATGAAAATGTCGTAATGCCCGTAGTTGTAAGCAGCTTGCATCGCACCGACGATTGGGCAGAGAATCAATGCTTCCCATCTGCCAAGCGGCGTGACTTCCGCCTTCATGCGTCCGCCTTGCACGAAGTCGAACACCGCTTCACCCTTCGTTCCGCCGCCTGGATCAATCGTGATCGCTCGGAAGATCCACTCGACCGACTGCCGTTCCTCGACGACGACCATCTTCTTAATCCAATGCATGAAGCAATCAGACACAGTGATGTGGTCGCAGTGGTTTACTCCCGGCGCGTAGAACACTCGATTTGCAACACCGAACATGCAGCGGCTAATCTGAATGTTGCCGACCGGCCAGTCGCCGCCGTTCACTTGATAGAACTTCACTAGATCGCATGTCATATGCTCGACGCCTAGTTCGTCCGTGCCGAGTCCGCTGCCGCCAGGGACAGAGATACCTTCGATGCCGATGTCCTCCATCACGAATGCGCCCGAACGAACGTCTAGCACTGTCCCGCCTGGCGCTCCATTCCATATGAGGATTGTCACTGGCCTGTCGTCGCCCGTATCCCAATTGCCGTTGTTGCGTACTTGATCCGGCATTCCGTTACCGCGCAGGCTCCACCCTGGGCTGTGCGAACCAATTACCATCGTCGATGAGACAAAGTACATGCCCGCCGGCAATCGCTTGCCCTTTCGCATCCACTCGACTATAGCCGGACCGTTATCAACGCTGGTGTTGTCCCGCACCAATGCGGGCACGGTCGTCGGAGCGATCAGCTCCAGATTGATAGCACCCATCGAAGCGATCAACGCACAAGCGAAGATCATCATCGCGGGGACGGCAAGATGTTTTGGTCGTTGCATGTTATCCTCTGTAAGCAAAACAGCGGCCCAAGCGCGGGGACACCTGAGCCGCTGCTCTTGCAATCAAGCCTTCGCAGCTTGACCTTCTCTTCGTACCTAACGCTTAGCCGGTGGATCGTAGATCACACGGTTAGCGGTTCCAGTATCCTCGTACACTATCACTAGCTGCAACCCTGCCCCCTCGCAGGCATCCTGCGCGTCGAGCAAGTTTTCTCCACCACATGCGTAGATCACTTCCTCCTCGTCGCCTTCCGGCTCCGGAGTAGGTAGTGGCTCGTCATCTGGGGATGGCACATCTGGACCAGGCGTCGGTTCAGGTAGTGGCTCCGGTTCCGGCTCGGGTGCCGGATCTGGTTTAGGCGTAGGCTGATCGCATATCAAGATTAGGCCCGCTCCGCTGGAGCCAGCTTTCTTCTTGAGGTACGAAGCCTTACCTACTGCTGACATCCAGTCCTCGCAGTTAGCTACTTCCCAGACGACCCGCTTGTGCGGACCGCGAGCTTGGTAGACGTCGATCTTGACGCCATTACGCTCATGGTTCGCTCGCACGTAGCCGCCGATCAGCTTACCTACGAATACGTTGAGCTCAGCTGGGTCGTCGGGCAGCGGCGAGACAGGTGGGCTCGGCTCTGGCGTAGGCACGTCATCGGGCTCGTCGGGTAGCGGAGCAGGGTCTGGCTGCGGTGCCGGTGCCGGCTCGTCCGGCGAGGGTTGCGGCACGTCATCCTCTTCGTCCCACGGCCACCAATTCTCGGCTGGGGCTGAAGCGAAACGCACTCGGGCTCTGGTACTGGTGGCTCCGCCATGACTACCATGGCTGCCCGCACTAGCGTGGGCTCGGTCTCTGAGCCTGCACTTACCGATGGCTCCTTCCGCTGTGACCACTAGGGCCAAAGCAGAGATCATCGATACTGCTATGATGAATTTTCGCACTGGAAAATCCTCGGGGTGTTTGTGGACGGGAACGGACGCTACTTCAACATCCCCTCGATCGCGTCGAGGACGGAGTTGAACGCAAACGCCAACATCGGGTTGATCTTCTCGAGGTGTGGCGTAGCGAACTCTTGCAGAGCGTTGATCGCTGCGACCAGAAGCTTCTTGAACGGCACTGGGATGTCCAGCGTTCCAAGATTCTCCAGACCCTTAACTAGGTCCTTGGCTTGAGTCTGCTCGTGCGAAGGCATTGCCTGCAAAATTCTCTCGGCTGCTTTCATTGGTGGATCACCTCCTTCGGTGGGTTAGTAAGGTCAAACTGAACTACTCGACTCGGTGAATCTATGTTCGCTACTGCATATCGGCGGCCATCGAACGCACTTAGGATGCGAACGGAAATAGCCACTGCTTTCTTCTTGCCGTCCTTGCACAGGATGATGCAGTTAATCTTGGTCACCTTGCCGCTGGACTTAGGGTCGGCCATGGACTTCACGTAAACTTCCCTGTGCTTGGCGATCAATGCTCCGTCGTCCATTAACGCCTCAACGCCTATCTCCTTCATCTCTTCCAGCGTCCAGCCGGTCAACCGCTCCAACGCTTTGTTCCACTCTATGACCTCATGGTCCTCGTCCATGATGCAGAGGCCATAGTTCGTATCGTCTAAGACGCACGACACTATCCGATAAAACTCTCGCTGCCTGACCCCTTCGACGTGCGACATGTAGGCTCCAAGCAGAGCCAAGATGCACGCCCCGCTCATCGCTACAAACGCCGCCACGCCTCTAATCTTTTGGGGGATCATTGCTGTCACTGATGGCCAATATTCTTCTAACGAGGTTAGTAATATCCCGCATCTTGATCGCACGGACACCCACCAGCATGCCGCAGGCGACGACCTTCCAGGGATTGTTCTTTCCTCCCAAGTATTCATACCCTACCATGCCGAGACCTGAGCCCAATCCCCCGTATAGTAATATGGTGCCGATGATCGTTCTGAACCGCAGTGGCTTGTCTTCCAGCAAGACCACGGCTAGCCCACTCAACGCGGCTGCTATGTAAGTAACCGCGAATGTTAATTCCGGCGACCATTCCATCACTCACTCTAGGGCTGATCTGTTGTAGGTCCAGCTATCCCACAGATAGTCAAGCAACTTGCCAATAATCCATCCGGCCAAGATCATCAAGATCAAGCTAAGCGTAATGAACCCTTTGACCTCCGGATCCTTGCTCACTTCGTGGACCAACCAACTTCGATCCTTGGCGTAGTCCTTGCCACCACCCACCACATAATCAGTCAGTTTCTCTTCTGCCACGGACACCATGGTCCGGCGTTCTGTTGGCGTCGTCGCCCGAGCTACTAGCCAGTCTTGGTCTAGCTTATCGCAGATCGCCGCTCGCTGGTTATCCGTTATGATTTTCACCAACCCACCCCGCAACTGAACCTAATGCCGAGCGAGGGTCCGTAGGAGTAAACTGGTTGGGAGTAGTACACAGACTGCGAGTAGTAGACCGGCTGCGAGTAGTACACAGGTTGCGAATACACAGGCTGCGAGTAGTAAACAGACTGTGAGTACGCAGGTTGTGAATAGTACGTCGATTGGGAATAGTAAGGCTGCGAGTACGTAGCTCCTCCGCCGCACCCTCCCGGACCGCACTGCGCGTAGCCCACGCTCGCCATGAAAGCCAACACCAACGCCACCGCTAATAGACATGCGAACCTCATGATCACCTCCTCAGTTACACGTAGCACACCCGGTCATCCCGCCAGTCGGCACAAATCCGCTGGCACGAACTGTTCTCCATCGCGACGCAGCAGTGGACTCTCGCATCCCCTTGGTGCCTCCGCCGCAGCTATGTCGCATCGGGTCGTCGTACTCCCCGCATTGATTGCACACTCGGAAGGCTGGGCCTTCGCATCGGTGGTTGCAGCTAGTGGGCCCACCGCAGATCGTACACATGCCGTTGTCCTGGTATCGATCCCCGCGACACCCAACGCAGCCGCCCAACAAAGCCTCACCCCGTAGTACCTCCGCTCGGCGTTCAGGGTTGTCCGGCAGGGCCTGCGCCTCAATGGCCTGCATGGCCACTGCGTCGCCGAACGGGTTGGCTTGGACGGTTACTTCCCCTGGACCTTGCATGCTGGCATACACGACCCTAGGGCCACTGCCAGAGTACAATGGGCTCTGCTTAACGTAGTACTGCGGAGCGGCGAGTTCGGCCACACCCGCGAACCGACCCTCGCCGCAGTCTCCGCAGCCAGGCCCCGTCCGAGGCTCTACGCTAATACCTATTTTGTTGTAGCTCCATATCGGAGCCGACTCGATCTTATTGATGAAGCTCTGTGCGTCATGCGACAGAAGACTGTTCAGGCTCTGCTTGTGGCCCCAGTCCGATGTCAGCAGTACGCAGTGCGGAACCATACGACAACCCCACTTAGCGATCTCTGCTTGACTCAGAGAGTCTCTGTCTATGATCCCGATGGCGTACTTCGAGCCTATCGCGTCTATGACCTCTCGGCTGAGCAGCACCTCCCGCTTGAACTTCTGACACGGAGCGCACCACGACGCCGTGAAGTAGAGAATCACATTCTTATTCTCGCGGGCAGCCCAGGACTTTGTAGTCGCGATCGAGTTTGTATATGTCAATACCTTCGAGTCGTCGGTAGCCTCGACCTGCTCTTCCACCCTGGGCTTCGGCTTCGGCGTGTGCTCGGGGCAGTCCTTGCATGCACACTTGCCCTTCTCGCAGGTACAGACCCCAGTGTTTGCGCAGTCGCAGTACTGTGGCGACATGTCCGACGCACCCCAGTCCCGCTCCAAGTTTGTGACGCGACGCTCCAGCGCAGTCAGCCCATCATGGTACTTCCGGTGCTCTACTTCCATAGTGGTCAGCCGGTGGTTCAGCTGGGCGAAGTGATCGCCGATCGCCATCTTGCCATCGCCACCACAGACGCGGCACTGTGTGAGCCCATCCCCGCTGCGGCCAGTGCCGTTGCAGTTAGCGCATACGTCGCCTGGTTGCGGCGTTGGGATATCTGGTCCTGGGATAGGCGACCCTATCTCGACCGTATTGCCAACGGCGTCCGCTGCGTTTGCTTTGCCACGCTCTACCTCGAACTGCGCTAATGCTGCATCCCCGAGGAGACCGCATAGCAAGAACATGTAGATGATCTTCATGCTAAACAATCCCTTGTGTGTCGAAGTCGTACAACTCCTGAGTGAAACCCTTGATCGGCGAGAAGGCGTACGAGTCCTGCTCTCCGAGTTGCTTGTCAACGTCATCCTGGTGCGTTCTCCACGAGCACCCCATGACTGCTTGATCGTTAATCTTTGGGTACGGTCCGCTCACGGACTGACCCCACGAGTTGAATTGGTACAAGTATCCTACGCCAGACTCTGTCCAGCCCACGCCGAGGTACACCATCTGGTGCGGCCAGCTGCCGTTGCGACGAATGAAGCCTTCGCTGTCTCGATCGCCCTCGTATCCTACTCCGCTCGCGACAGTCACTGGGCAGCCGGCACTGATCGCCGCAGCCGCCTCGTCGAAGCTCCGCACGAGCGTAACGTCCATCACTGGGTACTGCCGAGCGATGTCGTCTAGTTTGTTCTTGTCTTGCTGCCCTCCGCAGCCGTAGTAGCCCCACTCTTTTGCTTTACGCTGATCGTAGCGAGTCAGGTCGTGCTCCGCGACTCCGGTCTCCTTCGAGTAGTCCTTGCGTAGCAGCACACCGTACTTGCTGACCCAGTCGGCAGCCCAAGAGCCAGCCGCCCCATCTGAGTTATAGTCCATCTGAGGACCGCCATGCACTTCTACTCGGCAGCCTCCGTAGATTGCTTCCGTCGCCGCTCGACCAGGCCAGGTGATCTCGCCCTTGGCCGCCATGTTCCATAACAAACACGTACACGCTAACTCGGCACCCCACGACACGCAGTCGCCGATGCCTTGTGCTTCCCGCTTCCAGCTGGGGTCTACTCTGTCCTTCGCTTCCCAGAGGCGAACCTCTGTCCCTCGCTTCAGTTGGCGCACCATCCGATCAGGGACGTGCTTGACTGCCATCTGAGCCTGGAAGAACTCTTGGTAGTGTCGGTCGGGGATCCGACCAAATAGCTGCTTCGTCATAGCGCCTTCGCATACCCAGCGTTGATTTGTCTTCGTCCCAGCGTCGTCTTGTATGGTTCGACTAACGCGTCCGCGAGCACTCGCTCTAGTGTAAGTAGCCTAGACACGTTGGCCACTTCCTTCCCTCGCCCTCGCGTGGTGAAAGCTGCGTCTAGGTTTATGATCAAGGTGCAGTCCTGGCCGTTGGCCATGCGTTGTAAGTTGTTTCGGGATACCTTGCCGCCCCGCTGGTCGAGCTCGGGAGCCCAACACCCGCGAGGGTTGGTCGGGTCGTTGAGGTCTACGAGCCTCACGGATATCGTGAACGTCACCCGTTCGTTGCGTACTGGCGAGCCATCTACTTTCGCTCCGGGAGCACTGAGGGTTAGCGTGGTTTGAAAGATGAACGTATCACCGTCGTGCACCGAGATAATCTTCCCCGGCACTCGCAGCTGAGCTCCGTAGCACACCGCGTTCAGCACCAATAGGATCTTCAGCACCAGCAGCATGAAGTAGCCGCGTTTGGTGAGCCCTATCTTCATAACGTCCGAAGCCCTTCTGCTACTTCTCGGAACATGGCAGCCGCCGACGCTCGGCGAGCATCATCGAGTTGCCCTGGGTCTTTCAGTCGTCGTACGCTCATCTCTTGAGAGATGAGCACTTCGGTGCGAGGAAATCTGGTGGACAATGGGGTGGTGTTCGCAAGAAAGCGATGTCGTTGTAACCGAGCAAACGCCTTCCCCAGCCCGTTCGCCGTTTGTATCCGCTCTTCCTGAGTGCCATTGTACACCAGCGACTCAGCCATCTGAGCATACATGGCAGCCAGGATGGATGCTTCGTCCGAGGTGCAGCCTTCGCTCTTGAATGAGGAGGCAACTGTCGCGGAAAACGAGGTCGGCGTAGGAACTGGGGTCGGCGTAGGCGTCGGCGGTCCTGGAGGTAATGGACCAGGCGAGGGTACGCTACGGAGGAACAGCCACACTGCTCCACCGACGAGCACTGCCGTCATCAACATCACAAAGAGCATCCCAACGCAACCTATCGCCAGCGTGGAATTCTCGATCTTTCGGGGCTCGGTCATGGGCGAGCTACTAGCTCCTTGAACTTCCGGTCCACGAAGTCTACGACTCGTTGGCGGACCTGGTTTTTGAATAACTCGTCCGTGTAAGCCGGACCCCAAAAGTTAACATCCGTCAACAACTCATCCGCAAAGTGGTGGGCAAGAATCTGGCATATGCGGTTGATGTCTTGCGCGTCACCACCTTCGGAAGTATACACTGCGACGAGGAGCCGAGGCATTCGTCGCAGATCAATTGTCCTCGCTGCCTTGTCAAGCAGTTCAGACAATTCGCCGTCCAATCCGTTTGTGAGCGGAACGGATTGAACGGTTAGCTGGGGCGGGTATCCGCGTCCACCTCGTCGATCTGGTCGGCTTCGCCGAGGTCCTGCGGTGCCGGCGTCGGCGGACTGTAATTGTCCACCTGCACGTAGCTCTCCGCGAACGGATCGGTGACCGTACCATCCGAGTACGTGTACCGAGCTTCGCGACCTACGGTCTTATCGACCTCGGCCCAAAACTCTGGCAACGGCGGTTGCTCTTCCCCGGTCGTCGGATCGAACGCGACTTCGGTCCAGGGCAGGATCTCCACCCCGTCTTCCGTCACGCGAAGCTCTTGCTTCACCACTCGCAACCCGTTAGGGTCGTTCGGCACTGGCACGGGAGCCATGTGCTGGCGGTTCTTGATGAAATGCGCCATGCCTTCAGTCCTTTCGTCTATTGCCTCGGTCGGCCCGAGTCGCCGTGGCGGTCGCCCGCCCAAAGTAAGGTGCGTAAGTAACTCGCGAATCTCGTTGATCGCCTCGGATTGGTCTCGGAGCTCTCGCAGGATTCTAAGTTCTTGTCCCATAGTAATAACGTTTAGTCGCCGAGCGGCGATCTGTCTAAATTAAATATCATCGGGACCTTCAGAGAACTGCTCCGCCTGCGTAACAGGCACGTTGAGTTTCTCCAACATGGCTTGGATGTCCACCTGCCCAGCGATCTGCTCACCGAAGACTGGATCCGTCATCAGGGCAGTGAAGATCGTGGAGAACAACGCTCGGTCATCTGGCGACAACTTACCCAAGAGCAACCGGCACGCTCCCGGCTTGCCCCAGTTACTGCGGTTGAACGGCTCGAGAATATGCGTCGTCACTGCCTGCGTGATCCGCTTGTGCCGCTCAAGGTTAATAATGATCGCTACGTCGGCATGGGCCTCCGCCTCCGCCTTTGTCCCGAACGTGCCCTCGGTCGTGGCTCGCTCGGGGATGCCGAACGCTCGCAGCTTCAGGGCATCGAGGTACTTGAGGCGTACCACGAAGCTCGGCTGCAAGCCACCACCGTCGGTCACCCGCTCCATCTTCCAGGCGGACTCGGCAATCTCTCCGGTCTCTGGGTCGGTGTCCACTGGCGTGGCCCCATAGCCTGCTGATTTGTACGCTTCGCCCAGCCGCCTAGCCAGTTCGGCGTGGTCGATCTTGGGCCCACCGTCCGTAATCGCCGTCGAACCGACTGGGTACTGGATCCAAGTGAAACCACCCGCGACCTTATCGTCGTATCGTTGAGCACCCGAATCGCACGCGTTCCACTTCTGCCAACTCTCTTGCGGGACTCGAAGCAACGGATCACCTAGATCCCCGTAGCCCTCGTCGTCGAAGTTCACCCACAACACATGGTCCTTGTCGATTATCTCCTTCTTGCCGTTGCGGTCCGTGTTCTCGACGCCGAGGAAGTCACCGGTCTTATCGTCTACCAGGATATCGGTCAGGCAGGTCCGCAAGGACTTAATCCCAGTGAGCACCTGACGACGAGACTTGCCGCCCTTGAAGTCCACATCCTCGATGTCGTACCGCGTCTCGAAGGATCGCCACCCGTCCTTGAGCAGTCCCCTGAAAGAGGATCTGATAATGTACTCCTTGTACGGTTCCAGCTGGGCCCAAGTGAAGTCGCAGATGTCTGCGTCTTGCCCCTCGATGGTCCAGGGTTGCTGCATCAGCATAGCGACGATCACGTCCACCGCGAGTTTGATCGTCGGGTCGCGGAGCATGAGATTGAAGTCTCTGTCCGAGAGCCGAGCGGTATGCGGCAGTGTGGCACCGCCTACGCCACGGCCACCCCAGCCGTTGCTGCTGACGACCACTTGTCTGCCGGACTTGAATTCCTTGGCCATCGTTCACCTAGTTTCCGATAACTACCAGTCGGTTGCCGCTGAGGTCCACTGGTATGGGGAAGTACTTGTAGATTGGGTAACCGAGTGCGTCGGTCGCGTGCCCGCTGTCGTGCCTTTGCCCTGGTTCAGCCGGCACCGGGTTGCCGTAAGGATCCAGAGCTCGGTTCTCCAGATCGTCTATGAGGTGCGTCACTCGGTGATCGATCCAGAGCCTAGTCTCGCCTTTGGCGTTGCGGAGCATAGCGTTGACCGAGGCCACGCGGTCCTGCACGCCTGGATTGCTCTTGTCGTAGCGGACCCTAGCATTGAACCGCGTATCGCTGAGTATTTGTCGGTAGTCTGTCTTGCTCGCTGCCGTCTTGCGAGCTCGGCTGGATGCGTCACCAGTGAATAACCAGCCGCCCTTGTGCGTGGTGCCGTATCTGTTCCATAGGTGGTCGAGCGTCTCTTGCGTCGTAGTGTTCCGAAGCCAAATCTCATCAAAGACTTCTACTCCTCGCCCCGCTGGGGTATCGACGAACTGCATCAGCACCCACGCCATCGGATCGACGTTGAAGTCGCTGCCCACCAGGATCAGCTTCCTCGGGTCGTAGGTGCAGGCTTTCTTATTGTGCGGACCGAACGCGTAGTAGCACTTGCCTCCCGCGTCTACCCAGTTGCCACCTATTTGTTCGTTAAAATCTTTTGTATCAAGCTGAGCTCGGAGAGCCTCGATTTCCGCCGGGTCAGCAACGTCCCACGATGGCCAGGTGTAAGACTCGTACCCACCCTCTCCGCGTAGGCCCATCTCGTAGGCTTGCTTGAACTCGCGGGCACCAGGTCCAAAACGCTTAGGTACTCCGATTCGCCAACACCAACCTTGACGAGCAGCAAGTGCTGGCCGGATGCTGCGGTCATACACGCCAGGCCTTTGATCACTAGACTCATCGATCACACCTCCGTCCCACTCTGCTCCCTCGACACGAGCCGGTTTGTCGAGGCCCACTACGTACAGCTTGCTCCCAAAGATAGTCTCTATCTCCATGCGAGACTCGGATGGCGGTTTGGCGAGCCACTCTTTTGGGACTAAGTTTAATATCTGGTCCCACGCCACTAAACGAGCTTGCGCATATGTAGGTAAAGCAAAGAAATACTTCGGGTCGGGCCATGGCTTCTCCACTGGCAAGTACGCCACTATCCTTCGTCGCGACATAGTGGTCTTGCCGCTGAACCGACCGCAGCACAACACCACCGTTCGGGACTGGCTACGCCATGCCCGCGACTGCTTGGCGTGCGGCCGGAGTCGTTCCCATTGCCTTGCTGGTAGTAGAGCCTTCGCCGCCATCAGTCCTCAAAGCCACCTGGATTGATGTCCTCTTCGCCCATGCTCGTGAACAAGAATATCTCATGGGCGTCGGTGTCTCGCGAGCCAGGAGCAAAGGTCTCTAAGGTATGCCCAGCCGCGTGCCGGAACATCCGAGTGCCGTCGTCCTCCCTGCCTTCTTCCGCGAAGCCCAGCTTCTTGAACTTCTTGAGGGACTTATTAAACTCGGTTACGCTCGTGCCCTTCCACGTGGAGCCATCTGCGGAGTGCTTGGCTCCCTTCGGCATGGCCGCATGCAGCTGCTTCGTAGTGGGCCCGTCTACTGCTCCTGCTCCGCCGCCCTCGCCTCCGCAGGAGTTGTCGATCCCTCCGCCTTTGCCCGTAGCACAAAAGCCCAGCTTCAGCGTCTCCGGTGCTCCGTACCCAGGGTCACCAGGGAACAACCACTTAACTTTCTTGCTCATGCGACCTCCACTTCAGGAACAGAATCCAGCATCGCCGTCACAGCTTTGTTCAGCCGCTCCGGAGTAAGTTGTGTCTTCGCCACTGCGTCCACAGTCAACAACTTCTGTCGCAGATCCTTGGCCAGATCTATAACGAAGTCATCCGGCGAGACGCCCATCTTCAGCAGCTGCAATCCGTGACCGTCGTGCCGCAGCTTGTGGTCGATTAGCTCGCATGTCTCGGTGACCAGAGCATGCACTATGCTCACGTCTACCGAGCGACCAGACTCCTCGACCCGCTTGGCCGCTACTGTCATGTCGCGCACTTGGTTCAGGCTCTCGATCAAGTACTGCGTAGCGAAGTGCATGATCCGCATTCGCTGCTCAGTGTTCGTGACTGTCTTCGCATGCTCGCTGGCCGCCTCGTACTGAGCAGCCGCTCGCCCACAGATGTCGTGCATCATAGTGAGCTCATCCCGCAAGGATAGTATGTCCCTGGCGTGCCGCTGAAGAGTATCCAGCCGCTCGCGGAAGGCTTCGCTCAAGTATGATGCGTAACGACTCACCGCTTCCTCCAAGACCTACGCCATTGCTTCAGCTTACGCTTCAGCTTCGCCTTCCGACGATCGCACCCGCACCAGCTTCGCTTCTTGCGGTTCTTACGCTTAGCCATCTACCACCGCAGCAATGGAGCTATCTGTTTCTTCCAGTGTTCCCTATTTGCGTCACAAATCTCTGCAAGCGCGTCCACTGGCAGTGACCAGTCAACGCCTGACTCCTCAAGCAGCCAACGCATCGCAATCTCTGCATCGATTTTCGATCCGTAGCCGATCATAACTGCTAGCTCTACGTTGCGACTCCACTTTGCCTTAGGAGCGGCGACTAACCATGCTGGCGGGTGGTCCAAATCGCACAACGTTCCACACGACACTCTTAGCCGTAGCTGTTGCATAACATCGCTGCTACAAATCCGCCCATGATCGCCGCCCCGACGAGGAGCAGCAGTAGGGCGAACCACTTTGCGTCACTTGGTTTTCTTTCGTCCGGCACTGGGTCCTCGCTTCCCTAGCTTCGTGATCTGTAGGTCGCTGCCTTTGACCACGAATCTGTTTGGCTTCTTGGCTTTCTTCTTTTTGCTCATAGTAGTGTCACCTGTACGAAATTGGTACCGTCCTCTTGGTATGTTCCCGTCACCTTGAACTGACTGCCAC